>Ga0207060_10043_pt1 | contig 43517 bp, 34 predicted proteins | sample Alteio_BWMinCont_30_FD_153270 | JGI IMG/M metagenome (GOLD analysis project Ga0207060, IMG submission 153270) | Enriched cells from forest soil in Barre Woods Harvard Forest LTER site, Petersham, Massachusetts, United States -... | ecosystem: Environmental > Terrestrial > Soil > Temperate forest >...
GCTCGATGAGCTCGCCGCAGGTCTGTACTGACAGCATCCCACATTACTTCGATTGAGAGCCGATAAGGCGAGAGAAACTCGCCTTTGGCGAGCTCATTCGTTCCTCGCTTAATTTTGCTGAATTTTTCCTGAAAATCCTAATGGTTGAGGATCTCCTGTTCAATGAACGAATCAAACGATTAATTTTCCCTCGTTTCCTCAATACAAACGTTGAAACTTTTGAAACTGCAATGAAGGAATACAAGGCTTATCTATTGATCTCAAGTGTCCTTGAACATTTGATTCCCCGAAGAAACATTTCTAGAGTTAAGTTCGCTATCAGCCGAACACTCAGCATAGCAATCGTCGTTGTCGTCATTATTCTGATCATCTCCGGAGCCTACCTGTCGTTGAGCTCCAAAAGTACGCTTACGCAGTCAACAACTAGTCAAACATCCAGTAGTCAAAGCACAGGCGGTACGAGCCTTGCGAGTAGCTCCAGCATTTCTTCAAGCAGTAGCTCCAGTTCGACTTCCTCAAATTCGATCACTCAATCAAGTACCAGTTCTACCACGAGCAGTTCCACTACTCAATCAAGTTCAACCTCTTCGACTCAGGTTCCGCAATCCCTAACCTACGAGACTCTTTCAACGATTCAGTATGTCGACCCTCAGGTATCTTACGACATTTACGGTGCCTTTATCATACAGAATGTCTACGAAATGCTTCTGTGGTATAACGGAGCCAATGGTTCAGCTCTAGTTCCCTGGCTTGCTCAAAATTACTCGATCTCACCCGATGGTAAGACAGTCAACGTTAATCTGAGACACGGTATCACCTTTGCAGATGGAGAACAATTCAATTCTACCGCTGTGTACTTTTCTTACAACCGTAATCTCATCCTCGATGGAAGCGCTCCGTATGCTCATGCAACCCAAGCTTCCTGGATAATTCAACAGCTAGTTAACAGGTCGTACAGCTCTGCATTCAGCGGTCCCCAGAATTATTCCCAAAGCTGGGCAAGCAAGGTAATCTCGCAGAATCTTGTCCAGATTACAGGTGCCTACAGCCTTACACTTCACATTCAGAATCCCAACAGCGCTCTTCCATATCTTCTAGCTGAAACTTGGGGAGCCGACATTGTAGCGCCGGACTATGTGATGCAACACGACATTTCCCTCTGGAGCCAACAGGCAAACGGCTATTCTATACCTTATCCAAATCCTAGCGGAAACGACACGACCGCGGTCAATCAATATCTGCATGACGAGGTTGCGACTTGCAACGCCGGCGTAACTTTGAAGGGATGCGGCGTAACCTACCTTGATGGATCATACAATGGCTCACTTGCGGGCACCGGGCCTTACACGATTCAAAGCGTCGGCCAGTCCACAAACAACATCGTGCTTCAAAGCAATCCACGCTATTGGGGCGGACCCACTGGCCAGGTAAAGCCAAAAATCCAGACTGTTCATTTGAATTACGTACCGACCCAGACAACAAGGGAGCTTGATCTGCAAAATGCAGCTAAATCAGGTCAGGCTTTGATGATTGATCTAACCGGTGATCATCTATATGACGTCGCAAACAGGACCGCCTGGCTCAACAATAACCAGCTCCAATCAACAATCGATGGCGTGACAACATATGGTCCCTACGCACAATACGCGTTCTTCTTTGATCAATTCGGAACGAACGTAAGCAGTCCACTCACCGGTACCTTCTACAAATTCCAGCCATTTGCTGACCTCCGGCTAAGACTTGCATTTGCTGACGCTGTTAATCTGACCAGCATTAACATCAGTGTGAACAACAAACTGGGACAGGTCGCTTATTCGCCAATTCCGCTCAACTTTCCGCCCTCCGGTTCTTACAACGCGTCACTCAGAGCAAGATACAGCTACAATCTGACTGCAACACAGAATCTTTTGCTTGATGCGATGCTGCACCCCCTGACAAACCTCAGATTTTTCAATGGAACCGTGGCTCCGTCTGGTGTCTTCAACAATACATTCGGCTGTGCATCGCTGGGTTCAAACGGGCAGTGCTCTCATCCAGCGCCGCAAACTGTTACCCTAGTTTATGGAACAGGGTATACCGTTGATCAAGCTATCCTGAATCAAATCGCTGAAAACGTAAATAACATCAGTGCCACTTACAACATGGGATTGACTGTTGCAGTTGAGCCCCTTCCTGCAGGTCAGATGATTTCCGAGGGATTTTCCGGCCAGACGTACCTCTGGGCTGAGTCAGCTTTCGGCTGGTTCGATGACTATCCTTGGGTCATGGATGCCCTCAAGACAGTCTTGGCGCCTGGCGGACAATACAATACACCAGCTGGATGGAATTTATCCCAGATGGTTCCATATTGGGATCAGGCCGTCAATGCAGACTTGACTCATAACATTCCTTCGCTGGTAAGCGCCGCAAATTCAATGGTTGAAATTGCAAACCAGCAGGTCATGGACCTCTGGACATTCTATCCTGCATTGTTTACTGTAGCCACTTCCAACATACAGGGATTGTACTTCAATCCAGGTCTCTACAGCAGCGGTGGACCGGAGTACTTGGCTGCATTGTCATAGTACTTCTTCCCTGAGAGACGGAGCGTTCTTGTCCAGATTCAGGTACAAAAACCCTTGCCGATATAACGGGATTTGCTAAGTATCTTGAAGGTTGTTCTCTAATGTTGCTAGTACCTTACCCCACTGAGATTTGTAGTAAGAAATTGAGTAAGTAGCTCCAAAAATCCGGAGAGGTTCGAGGTCTGATATTGGATCTTTTTCCGATTTGTAAAGTTTCAAACTCGCCTTGCCATATCTTTTGACTACCTTCTCTTGACCAAAGACAGGAACTTCTCTACTGATGACTCGCCTAAAAAGTGGGCCTGGCTTGTCCGGCCTAGGTATTACCTGATACAAGAGAACCGGATTTCGGGGGACTTCAGGTAAATCGATTGGACTCGAGGAAAGTTGACAATCGACTTTCAACAACATCCTTTTGTTCCTGATAACAGAAGCTTTTACGATGTTTCGAGAGTTTCTAAGACTGACTTGAGCAATTTTCTTAGGATATCCCCAGGGTTCCCTTCCAGCAGCCAGTCCAACATCTGTGGTGATATACTCATAAGCCACATATCCCCCAACGGTTCCCCGGAATTTAGCTGGAACAATAATACCTGCATCGTTGAATGGTCCAAGTGTGCATTCTTGCATATCAGCGACGTACAAAATGAATTTGTTGGTAACAAATTCAAAGGGCGAATATGACAGCAATTTGCGAATTACTAATTCATCAGTCTGGCATACTACACTCAACATTTTGAAGTTAGGACAGTCATAAAGTACCGGAGAAGAATAGAGGGGAGAATGCACCGGAGTATTGTCTGCTATTTCTGGGGACAATGGTGCGTCTATCATCGTCGTCAGTAATAACTCTTCATCGCCAAATCTCCGGTCTCTATTTTTCAATCTTTAAATAACGTCAATGGTTGTTCCGAGAACCGATGGAGCGCGCAAAGATCTCTTCAAAGTTGTCGCCCTCTCAGAGGGTCATTAACGCTAATCTGCAAGCGAAGGTCGAGTTAAATGCTAAAGCGGCAAGAATGCGCTCGCAGGGCATTAGAGTGATCGACATGTCCGGATACCTCATCGAAAGACCTTATGGATCTATCGAAACTCCGACTTACGTCCTAGACGCCACCAGAAAAACCTTGGATAACGGGTGGCCCCCGCCTTCACTGCGTGGCCTTCAGAGTCTGCGGGAGACCATTGCGCATGTAGAGAAGGTCGATAAGAAGATTGACACCGATCCCAATTCCGAAATAATTGTCAGTTCCGGAGGAACAATGCAGGCTCTTTACAATGTTTTGCAAGCGCTAATCCATCCTAATGACGAGGTTTTGGTTTTCAGACCAGGTCTTGGTTACGACGAACAAGTAAAGCTTGCCGAAGGAATTCCAATCTATATTGATCTGAAGGAATCTGAAGGCTACAAATATAACTCTGACAATATTCGGAAGGCAATTACTTCCAAAACAAAGATGGTTATTCTCAACAGTCCCCACAATCCAACCGGTCATGTGGCAACTCGACAAGAGCTCATGGAAATTGCTGAAGTTGTTGAGGATCATGACTTGCTTGTTCTTTCAGATGAAGTTCTTTGGAAGTGGGTTTTTAGTGAAAGCGAATTCGTTAGTTTCGCCTCTATACCTGGAATGAAAGAGCGAACAATACGAACCTCAGGAGTAACGAAGATCGGGATGTTCGATTGGAGGATTGGTTGGGTTGCAGGTAGTGCCGAATTGATGCAACAAATTGAGAAGATTATGTTCTGGCAAAACCAATTTAGTCCTCCTATTCTTCAGGTCGCGGCACAGGCCCATTTGGAAAGACTAGACCAGTGGATACAGCCGATAATTCGACTGGAACAAGAAAAGAGAGATATCCTTTATGAGGGTTTGATGAAAGCTGGCTTTAGTTGTTTTAAACCTCAGGGAACCCTCACGACTTTTCCAAGCATTGTGCAGTTCGCAAATTCATCCACAGTATTTTCCGGGGATTTACTTGAAAACGCCCACATACTCGTGTCACCGGGCATAGCATATTTGGGTGAGGGTCATCTTAGGGTTGGATTCGGGAACGACAAGCAAGAAATAGTCGAGGCCATCGAACGGATCAATAGATTCACGACGCCCAGATAAGATATGAAATGTGTCTCAAAGTTGCCTCAGCTCAAGATCGAAATTGCTGAGTGGTTTGTTTCCGTTACCTGTGACTTGGATCATATTCTCGATTCTAACTCCAGACCGTCCGGCAATAGTCAATCCTATTTCAAGCTCGATAACCATGTTTTCCTTTAAGACCTCGTTCGGCGTGGCGCTGGAGCTCATCTCAGGCGCCGACATGTCGGGTGCCTCATGGACTTCGAGTCCTATGCCATGGCTAATGTGAATTTGTTCATAATCTTTGCCGGCAATGGCTTCTTGTGCTGACTCGTACACCTTAGACACCTTTGTTCCTGGGCGAATTTCTTTCAGCCCTCTGTCATACATCTGAATTAGGGCATCGAACAGATCAATCTGATCTTTGGTTGCCTTGCCCACTATAGCCATACGAGTGAGGTCTCCGCAATAGCCATACTTTTTGGCTCCCAAGTCGACCAGCAAAAGATCGCCAATTGTGAGTTTTCTTTCGGTAGCCTGACCAGCTTGCGAGGCGGTCCTTGTTCCCGAAACAACCTCGGGACCCGGAAATGCAAATTCATCGTTGTAACTTTTCAGAACTGAAATCCCCGGTATTGCTACCTGGAGCTCCGTTTTACCGCTTGCAGCAGAATCAAAAATAGCCCCCATCGCGTCCTGTGTAATTTTTTCTACTTCTTCTAACGCCAGAATCTCGGACTGGCTCTTCACTTTCCGAAGAGCATGTAGTATGTTTGTTGTCTTGATATCAGCCGAAGGGAGACTTCTTGCCAGTTCAGAATAAATTCTATTGGGTAGTAGATGTGAGTTTTCGAGGCCTATACTCGATCTCTTGTCTCCGATTAACTTGGCTAACGTCTTCCCATAATTTGACGAAACTTGGAATTGATCGACTTCCGCGCATCTTTCCCTTGCTCCCGGTAGATCCCAGAAAAGGACTTCGTCAAGGAGAAGGACAGACTCACCATTTCTTGAAAGAAGGTACATCCATTCACCCATAGTACATGAATAGTCGGTTGCATATCTAACATCGCCGGGTCCATGGAAGGTGTCAGGGTTTCCGTATGCCAGGATAGCATCCAAACCAAGAAGTTCCATCTCTTTCTCAATATTGGTTCGTCTTGTTCTGAATTCGGAGCGAGGAATAGCAGGCAAGTTATATACAGTTCAAACTTGCAGTGCCAATATAAATTCGTTAGAAGAATTTCGGGACAGTTTCTAAGACATAGACAGAAAGATAAGTTCGGGACCTCTTCAGCGTTTGAACACCTCAAACCGAAACGAGGATTTTTTCTTTGGAGTCGGGTATTGGTCGTCTAGGGAACGATATCGTTCAGAATAGCTGATGGTTTATGGTAGAATTCGCACGGGGACCATTGCTCATGGATTACTTCCCAGTTCTTTATATTTCTCGAAAGGACGATTGTAACTCTTGAAGTCCAATCACAGTGATTCTTGTTAATATCAACATTATATTTGAAGACGAACGTCGCAACCGCCCCGCCACAGAATGGTGTTATTCTCAAATTACTTATGGCACACTCGCTCTCGCGAGCCAATCCCCAGATTCTCGATTCATTCTTCTTGAATTCGTCGTTTCGCAAAAGCCCGTAAGGAGGAAAGTCGTCAAAAACAGTGAACGAGTCGCACCTATATTTTGAGTAGGCGGAGATGTTTCCAGAATTATAGCTATTCAGAAAGACCCGTTCGATAAAACTCGTAATCTCCCTCTCAACATTCGACTTGGAGAGCTTATCCCCAGCGAACTGATCTATAACCCCATGAATCGCATAACGAATAGAGAGTAGCTCCTCTTTCAAGGCCCTTTCTTCTTCGTCAGTGTCTTCCATATGATCAATTACATCATCAATTTTTACGAGGGTAGCTCGTAAGATTGTCTTTGCATTGCTCCTAATTTTTAACATTCTGGATCCGCGCCTATCGGTTCGAAATTCAGGTAATCCGAGTTGCCAAGACTCTTCAATAAGTGAGCCAGTTTTCATTTCGTTGACCGTCTTTCTTAGCACTTCTATAGTTGGTCTATTCGCCAATACTGCATTAGCGACAACCTCGGTTTTGACCGAATCCTTTATTCTTGAGATCTCCCATCCGCTACTTACAGAAATAAGATGCTTTCGTAACATTTCTTGCACACTATTAGGCAACTCTAAGAGAATTATTCTATGCGAGACATACTCCTGACTCTTACCTATTCTCCTAGCCAATTCGCTGATGCTTCCATAGCCATATTTTCTTGCATAGAATTTGAAAGCCTTCGCCTCTTCCATTGGATCTAGAGATTTTCGATGAATATTCTCTTCGAGTGAAATTTCGAAAGCCGCTTTGTCCGTCAAATCTTGAACTATTGCCCTAATTTCAGTGGACCTATTGATCTTGTGTGCCTGGAGTCTGCGATGGCCAACCACTACTTCGAACTTCGAGCCGAGTGGTCTTACGATAATTGGCTCCAAGAGACCCTTGGACTTGATCGAAGCCGCTAGTTCCCTAACGTCGCCAATATCTTCTCTCAGTGAGAATTGAGATGTTACTATCGAACGAACTGGTAGAATGTCGACAACTAGACTATCTCTTATATAATTTCGAAATTTTGTCCGCATTCGTTTGGCGAGGCGGCTCTGATCCTAATAAATAGAGCGCCCTTTGATTTTTGAGTGAATCTGATTCGTGTGGAAATACTGCTTGTCTCTAAGGCTCTAAAAACTTAGGAGATGTCTCCTAACTTTTTGCAAGTTGATTTAAGCCGACATTCTCGAATCCCTTGCGAGAAAATTGGGCATTATCAAATAGTTAAATGATGGATCCAAACTTATTTCCGTCGGAAGAAAACGCAATGTCGCTTCACTTAGTCCAACAATCATCTCAAGAAGAAGAATTTGAGAGACTAAATTTCGAAGGAGCTCCACGCATTGTTGTAAAGCCTCCCGGGCCCGCATCGAAAGTTATTCTTGACGAACAAAAAAAGCTAGATTCGAACGCGATTTATTATCCGATTCATTATCCTGCTGCCTTCGACGAAGGACGGGGGTGTACACTAAAGGATCTTGACGGTAATCTGTTCTTGGATCTAATCGGCGCATCCGGAGTACTTAGTTTGGGCAACAGTCACCCCGTCATAATAGAAGCAATAACAAAGCAACTGAACAAGCTTGCCTCTATCCTGGATTGCGCAACGGTTCCGAGAATCGAACTATTGAAGCGACTACACGAAATTGCACCGGGAGGATTGAGAGGCATGAATTCAAAGGTCTTGCTCGGATCTCCGACTGGGACCGATGCGGTTGAAGCCGCTCTGAAACTTGCTAGATCGTTCACGGGAAAACAGGGAATACTGACTTTCCAGGGAGGATACCACGGACAAACGGTTGGCGCACTCGCGGTCTCGAGTAAGACGACTTTTAGATCGGTCGTGCCAATGATGCCACTAATCTACTCAGCGCCCTTTCCTTACACATACCGCTGGCCTTTTGGCAATGTTGTAGACGAGGAAGATTGCAAAGACTCTTGCCTGAATTATATCGACTATTTGCTGACTGATCCGGACTCTGGTATTGTTGATTGCGCTGCAGTCATAATTGAGCCGATACAAGGAGAGGGTGGCGTTACTGTACCACCAAAGGGTTTCATGAAAGAGTTGCAAAAAATTTGTAACGAGAAATCTGTTTTACTAATTGTTGACGAAGTTCAGACCGGACTAGCACGGACCGGGAAAATGTGGGCCTGCGAATACGACGGTGTCACGCCGGACATTATGTGCATGGGCAAGGGTTTGAGCGGAACCGGAATAATCAATGCAGGAATTATCTATAAGAAAGAGCTTGACACTTGGAAGCATGGCGCCCATGTCGGATCAAATAGGGGTAGTCCTCTTGCCTGTGCGACTAGTTGTGCAACGATAGATTACATTAGACAGCAAGGGCTTGTTGAACGTTCGGAAAAAATCGGCAACTATATACTGAATCAACTTCAGGAGCGCTTGGGCACCAACAAATTCGTTGGCGAAATCAGAGGAAGAGGTTTGCTCCTTGCGATCGAACTTGTCTTGGATAAGAAAACCAAGAAGCCGGCTACAGAATTGACGGAGAAGATTATGAAGAGATTATTTGAGCGCGGAGTAATGGTCGAAGACGCTGGTCATTTTGCAAACTGTCTTAGGTTGATCCCCCCTCTCACGATTCCTGTTAGTACTATAGACAGTGCGATGGAGATAATCGAGGACGTAGTGAAAGAAGTTGGATCGGAGATTGCGTAGGACGGGTGTTCCAGAATGATGGAAAGCTATCATTGGGCGCGGGAGCATTTTCTTTCTGAGCGCGTCAAGGCATCGAGCTTGCAATTGCGACACTCGATAGATACGAAAGCTGCTCAACTTTCACGTCAGGGGATTCGAATAATTGATCTATCAGACGAGACTAACATGGGAGGTGACCTAGATTATGTAAAAGACGCAGTAAGCAAAATGCTTCATGAGGGGCTTCCACCTGGTGAGTTAAGAGGTCTTTTATCATTAAGAACAGTGCTGGCTGAAAAAGAGAAAGAAGAGAAGGGGCTCGACTTGGACCCTGACTCGAACGTAATGATAACGACCGGGGGATCGATGCAATCATTGTACATGGCAATTCACGCAACGATTGGGCCCGGCGACGAAGTTCTTGTGGGATATCCCGGCCTCACCTTCGACGAAATTGTGAAGCTCGCCGGGGGAACGCCCGTGTACTTTCCTATCCCAGAAGAGAAAGGCTACACTTTTGATTTCGAAGCTATTGAAAGCGCTATTACTCCAAGGACAAAGATGATCATAATAACGAGCCCGCACAATCCAACCGGCCGGGTCTTCGAAAGATCAGAGCTGGAGGGAATCGCGGAAATTGCGATACGACACAATCTCTTGGTGCTATCTGATGAGGTTCATGAAAAGAACGTATGGGATAACCGGAAACACGTCAGCATCGCAACGCTTCCCGAAATGCAAGAACGCACAATTATCTCGTGCAGTGTAACAAAGTGCTACCATATGTTCAGGTGGCGAGTTGGCTGGGTCATCGGGAATGCTAAATTAATCGAGGGCATGGAAAAAATAATGATGTGGTCATGTCAGTTTCCCCCGCCGTTGACACAAGCCGGCGCTGAGGCTTTGCTGACCGGCTTACGGGGTCCCTTGCGAGATTGGTTCAGAAGTATCCAAAGGGAGCTGGAGGAGCGACGTAATCTCTTGTGGGACTTGTTAAACAAAATCGATGGTTTTGTCCCATTTAAGCCACAGGGGACATTTCTTTCTTTTACAAATGTTGGTTCGATAGATAGCTCTTCAATTCGACTTTCGGATTATCTTCTCGAAAAGGCGAATGTTCTTGTCTCGCCGGGAATAGCGTATCTCGGTGAGGGTCATTTACGTATTTCTTCGGATCGCCCAAAGGAAGAGATTAATGAAGCTCTAAGCAAGATTAAGGCGGCGCTGGAAAATTACAAAAAATAGCTTCCTTTTCTCTTTTCAACTAACAGGACGATACTCTGTCTCTATTTTCAAACATGAGCCCACCATTATTTGTTGGAGGCAGTTAAGACTATGTTGAAAATCGACGGAAACAAACCTGATAACGTTCATTTAAAATGGACGAAAAATAACAAGCCCATTGCTTCGATCAAAAGTGGGGAAGAATTTGAAATTCTTGTCCCCGATTCCTCGACTAATCAAGTAGATCAGAATTGGACAACCAAAGATCTAGCCCGGCTGGATCCAAAATTGCTAGATGCCGCCGTTGGGCCGATCTGGGTGGAAGGGGCGGAAAAAGGTGATGCGCTTGAAGTGGAAATTCTGGATATTCAGACCTGCGACTGGGGCTGGTCGACAACGGAGAACCTCTTTGGACTTATTAAAGGACGCTTCCCTGACAACCTCGTCATGTGGAGCTTGAATTCGGGGTTTGCAGAATCTCGATCAAGCTTCCTAAAAGGGGTAAAGGTACCGCTTCGTCCATTTCTGGGTGTTATGGGAGTGGCCCCAGATGAAGGAGAATACGGAATGATAGCGCCGCAGTCTTTTGGGGGCAATATGGACAACAAACTTCTGACCGCAGGTGCCAAGCTATTTCTGCCAATTATGACAAGAGGTGCTTTATTTTCAGTGGCTGATCCTCACGCAGCACAAGGCGATGGTGAGTCGGGGGGCACGGGAATCGAGACAACAGCACTCGCACGCCTCAGATTAAGTGTACTCAAGAACATGAGTCTGAAGTTTCCAAGAGCGTTAGTAATCCAATCTTCGTCGGAAGCGTTAATGGTAGCTATGGGTATTTCAAACGACTTGTACAAGGCTTCCCAATTTGCCATGGAGAATCTGATAGATTATTTAGAGGAGAGGGGGATCGCTCCCGCTGAAGCATACACGCTTTGTAGCTTGGTGGGAGACCTTAGAATATCAGAACTCGTCGACGAACCAAATCATGTGGTATCAATGACTTTTCCGATCAGCGTTGCAAACAGAAAGTAGGCTATGTAGAGTACATTCGTTTCTACATACTAAGGCCTTTAGCCGCATCATTCAGGTCGTGCATCAGTAGGTCGTACATTTTTTCGTGCCTGGGGGAAAGACCAATGGTGAGTGTATTTTCATAAGTCATAGGTGTTCCATCAAGCTGAAAGTACATGAACCATCCCTTTTTTCTCAAATTCGCCTTCACTTTTTCCATACTAACAGATTTGGAAATGATACTCGTGAGATTGATCTCCGGAACTGCGGCGCACTCGAGATTTGGAATATTCAGAACATCTTTAACTAAACGACTTGTTAGATCCATGCTCTTCTTCGTGAGCTCGATATATCCCTGTTTCCCCAAATAATTGAACAAAGCCCAAATTATTGCGACGTTTGCACCCGGCCGGCTCCCTAAGAAACCGGTTGGGGAATACTCGCGCGATACCCCCATTCCTCTCCAACTTGCAAGTTCCCTGTACTCGTGATTCCGAAAGATGATCACTCCGTCCGGAATAATCGAAAATCCCATTTTGTGGGGGTCAGTCGAAATTGAAGAGACCCCACCTACGCGGAAGTCAAATTTAGAAACGTTTACAACACCCCCCTGCTCCAACCAGGGCAATATCATACCTCCATATGCCCCGTCCACGTGGAAGTAAATAGAGCGCTCTTCCGAAATCTTACCGATCTCATCAATCGGGTCGACAGTACCCCAAGGAAACGTCCCACAAGTTGCAACTATTGCTATTGTATCAGGTCGAATAGCATCCTGAACTTTTCCGGGGCTGACTCTGAAATCGGAATCCACAGGAACAGTCACCGGCTGAAGACCGAGCCAATCACATCCTTTGTAAAAAGAAGGATGGGCCGTGCTGGGAAGAATAACGCTGGCTCCTTTACCGACATTCTTAGCTAGATTTCGAGCAGCATAAAGTGCGAGGATATTTGATTCCGTGCCTCCAGCTGTGATTATACCAGACCCATTTGACAAATTCCAGAGCTCTGAGACCGAGGATATCACCTCTTCCTCGATCCTGTGAGTTCCAATCTCGGGTGCGAGCAAGTTGGATTCCATGAAAAGCGTGAGAGCGTACTCAACGACTTGTCGGAGTTCAGGCATCAGCGCCAAGTGATATGCCGGATTTAGATTTTTTTCAACAGAAGCAGGGTCGAGAAAAGACTCTTTCTCCAGCATCTTCAAACTCTGTTTGATTTCTTGAAGTGGTATTCCGTATTCCCGAAATTTCAACAAATGCTCAGAATCAACGCTGATTATTTAGGCATTCGTACCTCTTCAATCATCGTTTTTTATGAAAACGCAGACCAAAAAATAGGTTTCCGCTTCATGTCAAACTAAACGTTGAACGAATTCCCAAGGAGGATTTCAACCTCAAGAGCGCTACGAGAGGACCGAATTGAAATTGAAAATTAACGACTTCCGAAAAGGAATAAATAGCAGGATCTATCGTGCGTAATCGGAAATCTTTGGCAAAAAAAGAGGTTTTCACTAGAGATGCAACTGGACTAGTTCGAGAAATTGGACCTTGGTCCGCGCTCTTTCTGAGCTGGAACAGTTACAGCGTTGCTATCGGGTCAGTACTAATTTTCTTGATTACGCTATATCCCTATCCGGGGGCGAACATAGAAGTTTCGGTAATTCTAGGATTCCTGCTCTCGGCTATTGTGGGCCTCATTTACTATGTTTTCATGAGCGCCATGCCGAGATCAGGCGGAGAATACGTCTTCATTAGTCGGACCGTCAATCCCCTTTTGGGTTTTACAGTCAATTGGGCCTATACCATAAGTTTCATGATGTATCTGGGACCCATAATGACATTCATTTATGTTCCGTTAGTTATTTCGCCCTCCTTGACTTTTATTGGTCTGGTGACTAACACTGCTTGGCTAGCTAGTTTCGGAGCCTGGATAGCTTCTGGAATCGGTCTCTTCATATTTAGCGCAATTGTGTACATTCTATGTTTCACCATACTAACTTTTGGAATTAGGGCAGCATCGCGGGCATCAACCATTTTGTTTATTCTTGGTAGCCTTGCCATTATCTTGGCCATAATCATTTTTGCAGTAACTTCTAACTCTTCTTGGATAACGCACGTTAACGATTTTGTGACTAAATATACAGGTAAGACCGGATTCTATCAGTTCGTACTTAGCAATGCCAGTAGCTCAGGCTTCACTGTTCCCTCAACCAACGTTTCAGACACATTTGGTTCACTCATAATAAGCTATGTCACATTTCAGGGTGTTTGGTTCACCTCGTATTACGCTGGCGAGCTTAAGAGAGCAAGCCGAACTCTCGTCTGGGGCATGATCTGGTCTGGTGCTCTCGGAGCGATTCAATTGGTTCTTTTGGCAATTTTTGCAATACCGATGTTGGGACGGGACTTTATGATCTCTCTAGCACACCTGTTCTATGGGAACCCGAGTGCCCTGGCACCTTACCTTCCGAGTAATATCATACCATCCACTCCGTTTTGGGCGCTAGTTGCTGTAGACAACATCCCCCTTCAAGCCATAATTGCAATTGGTTACATCGCGGGTGCATTCTCATCAGTTCTTGGAATATGGTTTGCATTGAGCCGAAACGTGTTCGCATGGGCCTTCGATAGGGTTGTTCCGTCGCAACTTGCATTTGTCGATTCGAGATTCCATTCACCCTTGGTATCGAATATCCTCATACTCGGAGCCGCAGTATTAGGTCTCGCATTGACTATCTATACTCCCCTATTCGGGTTCATTAACCAGCTACTTTTTGCGTTCATAGTCTTAGCTATAATAGGCGTAGTTGCGATGGTATTTCCTTTCACGAAGAAAGAGATCTACGCGCGAACTTCTCTTAGGCATTCCCTGGGAGGCGTGCCTCTTGTAACAGTCTTGGGAGCTATTCTTACGATATCCTCGATATATGGCGAGTACATATCTGCAACGAACTCTTTCATTTCGGGACCTCTAAGCATTCAAACATGGGCCATTCTGATCATTGTGTTTGCCTTAGCGCCGATCATATATTACGGTTCGAAGGTTTATCACAAAAGTCGAGAAGGTATTGATATTACCTTAGCTTTCAAAGAGATACCGCCAGAATAAGTCTGTCGATCCTGATTCAATACGTAGGATATTTCAGAGTAATGCTGGGCGATGACTGCGGAAGACGATGTGGTATTTTCCGTTGACGTCTTATCGGTCTAAAATATTTTAAATCAAAATCTTATTTCGAGTTTGGTTGGTTTCAGAATATGAAGGTAGGCCTACTAGTAAAAAATGGTAAAGTTGTCACACCCTCTGGTGTATTAAATGTGGGAATTGCCATTGAAGGTGAAAAAATTGTTGCGATTACTAGTCCATCCAATCTCCCCGAAGCCGACAAAGTGGTGGATGCAAAAGAATTGCTCGTTATGCCGGGAGCTATAGATACTCATGTCCATTATGGTCTCTACAATAGTTTGGAAGAAGATCTACGCGATAGTACTCTAGTTCAATCGATAGGAGGAGTAACAACAAGTTTCCACATGAAACCTGATGCTCGGCCATTTGAAACCGGTATTCCAGAGATGATCGGAGCCATTAACAACAATTCTAGAATCGACGTTGCCCCAAACATGACCGTAATGAGCTTGAAACATATCAGCGGGATTCCCTTCGCGGTCAGTCAGGGCGTTACCTCATTTAAGCACTTTTGGAATCGGCCAGAGTATGAATTTCTTGGAATTCATTATCTTGAACGCGGTCAACTTTATGACTCCTTCCGTAAGATCAAGGAGTTAGGCGGTGTAGCAATGAATCATTGCGAAGATTTTGAGATTTCGAAGAGTTTGACAGAGAAGCTAAAAGCTTCCGGTGCTAGTGGACTAGCCGCTTGGAACGATTGTCGTCCGGACTACTGCGAACTGGTCATGATTTGGCAGGCTGCCATAGCTTCGAAGATTACTGGTTGCCCAATGTACATAGTTCACACCACAGTTGCTAATGCGAAAGATGTTGTTCAATGGGCACGAAACAATGGAGTTCAAATGTTTTGGGAAACTACTCCGACTTATCTCCGATTTGTAAAAACGGACAAGATCGGATCGAGAGCGAAAGTCAATCCTCCTGTGAGGACTAAGGGTCATTCCGAAGCGATATGGCAGGGAATCATTGAAGGTTGGATAGATTGTATCGGCACGGATCATTGTCCCATGCCGTTAAGTCTCAAACTGCCTAAGGGTGAAGATACCAGCATTTGGGATGCGGGGCTCGCGTTTCCAGCATCAGAGACCATGCTCCCCTTCATGATAAGTGAAGCCTTTAACAAGCGAGGAGTTCCGATTGAACGGATTGCGCAATTAACATCAACCAATGCTGCGAGAATCCATGGACTGGAACATAAGGGTTCTATTACTGTTGGCAAGGATGCGGACCTGGTCATCGTCGATCCGAAAAAAGTAGTGAAGATAGACGAGAAAATACTTCATTTCTCATCCATAAGAGACTGGTCGCTTTTTGAAGGAGAAGTAATGACCGGTTTTCCTGTGATGACAATCTTGAGAGGAAAAATTGTGGCTCAAGACGGCGAGTGTACAGCCGAACCTGGATACGGAAAAATGGCTCGACACTCACCCCTCAATGGTCCTCAAAAGCCTAGTCTCGCTGAACTTTTGAACTAAAGTAAAATCAATGAAATGAATTAAAGGCATTAGTCCTACTGAATGTTAAATTCCGGATCCATTCCAAAGTCTCTGACCTGGAAAAAGGACTTTCAGGATTCTAACTATCGTAGACTTGTCTCTGACGTGTCATCTCTAGCTAAGCTACATGGCAAATGGATCTCCCAAGATTGCCTAAACCTTGTCTCAGCCCATAACATCATGAGCCCATCGGCGCGGGCGATACTATCCTCTGGCCTCGCTGATAAAATCTTGGCAGGTAGGATCAAAAATAGAGATCATGCCGGCGCAACTTTCATAGATGAAATTGACAAGATCTGTATCTCAGTCGCGAGCCGTCTTTTCAAAGCAAGCTATGTTGAATACAGGCCGATGAGTGGTGCTATAGCGAATGGAATAGCGATTTGCTCCGTCACCAAACCAGGCACGAATGTGATTACGTGGCCTAAGAAATATGGAGCTCATTTTACTTTCCAGGAAAAAGGGTATCCATTTTACAGAAATCTAAAGGTATCAGAAATACCTTGCGACGAAGGCGATGGTGAGGGAGCTATTGATTTCCCTAAGCTCGAAGAAATGATTGATGCTATCAGACCTTCGACTTTGATTTTAGGCAGTTCAACCGTATTATTTCCTTATCCGCTTCGTCGATTAACTAAAATTGCTTCAAGGGCTGGCGTTAATGTGATGTACGATGGCGCTCATGTTATGGGATTAATCGCGGGAGGAAAGTTTCAGAAACCGTTCGAAGAGGGGGCAACAGTTTTGACAGGATCGACCCAAAAAACGATGCCCGGTCCTGTAGGAGGATTGATTTTATCGAATGATAAACCTCTTGCTGACTTAGTCCAGACGACTACGGACCATCTTATTGCAAACTATCAGAACAATAGAGTTGCCGCGCTGACGATAGCAATGATTGAGCTGTTGGCTTTTGGTAGATCTCTTGCGGATAGAATTACTAAGAATGCCAAGTCTCTTGCGAGATCCTTGTCCAAGCAGGGTTTTGTTGTTCTTTGTAAGAAACGTGACTTTACTGAATCGCACCAATTGATTATTGATATGAAGGAATCGGGAGGAGCCGAAGAGGCAGTAAGGCAACTCGAGAGAGCTAACATACTATCTACACGTATCACGATTCCAAGAGATTTTCCCGACCATGTGGACGAACCTAGCGGTTTGAGATTGGGTACAAATGAAATCTCTCGTTTCGACATGGGTTCCGCTGAAATGAACATAATTGCAAATCTCATTGCGAGGACTCTTATTGACAAGGAAAAACCTGAAATCATTCGTAAAGAAGTTTCTATGTTAAAAGATCAATTCAGCCAAATGAAATACGTACTTGATCCAGAGTCAATCGAATCTTTCATTCCGAAATAAACCGAGTGCACGTTCCGCCCCAGATTTTTTTTGTTTAAACGAATTTGAAAACACTTTTAGATTCATATAGGATGGTTGGCTTTCCGTGAAATCTCGAGCTGTTATAATTGGTTACGGAGAAACCCCGGTCAGTCGAGGAAAGAAGGACCGAGGAGAAGAACAACTCACTCTCGAAGAATATTTGGCGTGGAGTGCGAAACTGGCTCTCGAAGATGCGGGATTAGAAAAAGAAGACTTAGACAAACAAGGTTTGGTGGTGAATGGGGCTCAATATCCTCATTCTGAACTCTGGAGCTGTGAGGTAGCGCAGAATTTAGGCATCTCGCCCAAGAGACTTGTTCGAGTAGATAATGGAGGCGAGTCAGCTATTTCGAGTCTCGGCAGGGCTTGTGATTTGATCAATTCCGGTTCAGTGGACCTCGTTCTTTGTATTTCAGGTGATGCTCCTTTGTCCGTAACTTCGCATCCGTATCCATATTTTGGAGAGCCGTATGTTTACTCTAGGGATTATGAAGACGTTTATGGAATGCAAGGACCAAAGGCAATCTTTGGATTCATCATGCGTAAGCACATGCAATTATACGGCACGACGCTTGAGCAAACCGGAAAAATTGCAGTAGTGTCCCGTTCGCATGCACTGCTGAATCCTATTGCGTATTTTAAGGAGCCGATAACTATCGGTGATTATCTGAATTCTCCTGTACTGGCAGATCCAATAAGACTTCTGGATAATGTGATGTTAGTAAATGGAGCCCATGCATTCATAGTGGCATCTTCGCAGATGGCAAACAAGTATACAGATAATCCGGTACACGTCCTAGGCGTGGGCGAGTCCTACAACTACTACTCTGGTTCAAGGGAGCAACCCGACGTCACGACCACCGGAATTTCAATGGCCGCTAAAGAGGCATTTGAGCAATCTGATCTCAAAACAAGTGATATCGACTGTTTCCAACCCTACGATGATTTTCCCATAGCGGTCGTTATGCAGCTGGAGGACAGCGGCTTTTGCAAAAAAGGCGATGGTGGAAAGTTCGTTGAAAAAACAGATCTTTCAATCAAGGGTGATCTCCCGCTTAGTACCGGAGGCGGCCAACTTTCCTCTGGTCAGCCGGGACTTTCTGGTGGGCATGTTCCATTCATCGAATGTGTAAGACAGATGAGTGGAGAAGGCGGCCGACGGCAGGTAGAAGACGCCCGGATTGGTCTTGCTGCCGGAATAGGTGGTCTTTCTTACATCAGGAATTTGGAGAATACAGGGGTAGCGATCTTAGGATCGCAGAATGCTATCTGAGGTAGAATCGTCATGGAAAGACCTTTGCCTATAATCTCTCATCTCTCTGAGCCCTTCTGGCAAGCTGCACGCAAACATAATCTTGTTTTGCAAAAATGCGAAAACTGTGGCAGCTATCAATGGTATCCCAAAGCCTGGTGTATAAATTGTGGATCAACTCGTTTAGATTGGGAGAAGGTTACTGGTTTTGGGACTATCTATTCGTACACGATCATCAGGCATGCGAAAGCCAACCCTGCGTTTTCCCAAGACGTGCCATACGCAATAGTCGTCGTTGTGCTGGATGAAGGTCCAAGAATGTATGGAAGGTTGCTGGATTATCCGATTGAGAAGATCGAGATTGGAACCCGAGTTAAGGTGGTTTTCGAAGACGTAACTGATTCCATCGCCTTACCGCAATTTACACCTATCGAGAAATAAGGAGGTTCGCCTGTGAACGGGCCGTTGGATGGGCTTAAAGTTCTGGACGTCGGGACAGTTCTCGCTGCGCCAATAGCTGCGACTCTTCTGGCTGATTTGGGAGCCGAAGTTCTGAAAATCGAGCATCCAAGGGGCGATTCAATTCGAACTTGGGGAGTGAACAAGAATGGAGCCTACCTTCTATGGAAAGTTGTTAACCGGAACAAGAAGTCGATAACTCTCAATCTTAGCAATCCGGAAGGACAAGAAATTTTCAGAAGACTCGCCAAGGATTCTGATATTGTAATCGAGAACTTTAGACCTGGAACTATGAATCGGTGGAATATCGGAATCGATCAATTGCGCAAGATCAATCCGCAGATAATAATGATAAGCATTAGCGGCTGGGGTCAGAATGGACCCTATAGCAATAAACCCGGCTATGGAACCCTCGCCGAAGGCATAAGTGGGTTTGCGCAACTTAATGGACCTGAAGACAGTCCACCTACGCTTCCTCCGGTTGGCATGGCCGACGGAACTAGTGGCCTTTTTGCGGCGTTTGCTGCTCTAGCAGCCATATTCCATCGGGAAATTAACGGGGGTAGGGGGCAACATGTCGATATCAGTCTCTATGAATCCCTGTACACGCTCCTTGGTTTTACAAATGTTCCGGTAACGCAGTATGATCAACTCGGGGTTATTCCCCATCGAATGGGAAACAGGACGAATTTCGAAAGTCCGAGAAACCTCTACAAGACAAAAGATGATAGATGGATTTCAATATCTTCTACAAACGAAAGCATGGCGAAAAGAATCTTCACAGCCATGGGGATGGAAAAACTTCTAGAAGATCCAAGATTTGAGAATAATGATAAACGCCTAGAAAATATCGATGAAGTTGATCGTATCGTTTCGGAATGGATGAGCCGGCACGACAGCGAGGAAGTGTTGAGCTTATTCGAGAAAAATGAAGCGACTGCTGGCATCGTTTACGACGTGAAAGACATGTTCGAGGACGAGCACTTTCGCGCAAGGGAGAATATCGTAACCGTAATGGATAGCGAACTCGGACCTATGAAAACTCATGGTATTTTTCCAATTTTTCGAGACACTCCAGGAGTAATTCAAAACTCTGGTTTGCCTTTAGGGCAAAATAATGAGGAAATATACATGAAAAGACTGGGCCTGAGTGAAAAAGAATTACTCGCTCTGAAAGAAAAAAATGTTATTTGAGCATCAAATGGTCCTCAGAAGAATTCCTGAATCGCGCTACCTCTCATTCCGGCGCTCAAAGCTACAATCAATTTCACGCGAGCCTTTATTCCGGATGTGTTGTTTGCTAAGATAACTCCTTCCTTGGCGAGAGAGTAAGGGCTCCCCTCGAAGTCAAGAGCAGGTTGATTTATCGGCCCAGAGATGCAGCGAGATACTAGAACTATTGCGACACCCTTAGTCAATGCCTTTCTGATTGAAGGTACAAGAGCTGGTGTAACATCTCCCCCACCAAAACCTTCGATTACGATTCCGTTTGATCCGAGATTTAAGGCAGATTCGAGCATTGAACCATCCAGCCCGACACAGCATCGAAGTAAGTCAACTCGCGCACTGATTTGTTCGGGTTTCACGTGTTCATGTCTTAGAACAGAGTTGCTTAGAATCACGTTTCCACCTGAAACAAAGCCGAGGGGCCCAAAACCTGGTGATTGAAAAGATGCCACACTACTTGTATTTGTTTTAGAAACGTATTTTGCATGATGAATTTCTCCATTCATAACAACCACGACTCCGATTTTTTTGAGCTTCTCCGAGGTGGCCGCCAAAATTGCGCTCTCTAGATTATAGTCGGTATCGGAGCTGATATGGATCCGGCTGCGCATCGAGCCAGTAACGATTACCGGTATGTCAGTATCTAGAGTTAGATCTAGAAAGTAAGCATTCTCTTCAAGAGTATCGGTACCCATCGTTACAACAATACCATCCGGCTTATTCTCGCTTATCGCCTTCTGAATTGTCTTGCTTAGATTCAAGAGATCGTTGAATAGAATAGCAGGACTGGGAACTCGTATGAAATCGACCGAAGTGACAGACGCTATTTGAAGAATTGAACTTACGCTCGCCACTAATTCTCCTGCACTCAGCATCACAAATTCGCCGTTCCTAACGTCTTCTGCTATAGTACCTCCTGTTCCAACAAGAAGAATCTGCTTCATAGTTAGTGAATGAAGGATGTTGCTTTTTTAAGTTCTGAGATAAAGCAGGAATTTATACATCCGAATTAACGCAGCATTTCCACCGAATACCGCCTAACTTGAAGAAATTATCTTGACTGGAGCATCTAGTTATTAGGATGATATTGTCCCACGGCTTTCGCAGCTCGTTCGAGACCTTCTTTAATCCTCTCCATACCGATATTGTATCCTACTCGGAGATGCCCATCCCTCAAATAAGCTACGCCTGGATTGAGGAAGACCTTCCCGTGTTCTAGAATGAATCCTGCGAAATCGACAGAATCATTCGTGAAATTCCTTATGCTTGGAAAGGTCATTATTGCTCCTTCAGGCTTAAAGCAGGGCAAACCCATCTCTACAAGTCTTGAATGAACAAAATCCCTCTTTCTTTGTTGTTCACTAATGACGGGCTTAATCCATTCGGACAAATTCGCGAGATGTGCTTCGGAAGCGATTTGTAAGAGAGGTGGACTAAACTGGTTCTGCCAGAACATTAGCTTCTCCAGCCGATCAATGATCGTTGCTGGCCCAACTGCCCACCCTACCCGCCAGTCAAACAATCCTGTTTTCGTAAGACTGTTAACAACCACCGTACGTTCTTTCATTCCTGAAAGAGAGGCGATACTGATGTGCTTTCGATCATCATAGAGCCAATTCCATAGAACCTCGTCCGAAATAACAACCAAGTCATGACGACGGGCAATGTCGGCCATACCTTCGAGTTCGTCAATGGTCAATACATGTCCGGAAGGATTATGCGGCGTGTTGACTATCAATAGCTTGGTCTTTGGTGTTACTGCTTTCTCGATTCTTATCGAATCAAAGCGATAGCCGTCTTCCAACCTCAAATCTATGAAGACAGGTACTCCTTCCGCGAGTCGCACTATCTCGTCATATGGAAGTCCTGGCGTAAACATGAGTACTTCATCCCCGGGATTCACAGTGGCTTGAATAGCGTTATACAGTGCCTGCATCGACCCTCCACCTGTAACTAGGACTTCCTTGTTAGGATCGACCTCGTTCTGAATGACATTACCTTCCACTTGAGCAATAAGGTTCCTGAAACTCATGATGCCCCGGGGTAAAGGCTCGGGCCACCCAGAATCAATCGCCTTCTTTACAAGATCCTTTACCTTTTGGGGCGGAGATGCGAATTCGCCATAAGGCTGCTCTACGACATAACCGGAGAGGTCAACTACATCAAGTCCTCTTTCTTTCATCTCTTTCATTTTTGCCTTGAGCTGAGTTCGACCCTTCTGAAGATTGGAACTAGCAACCCTTCGAGCAATAAGGTTCTTGGGAGCATTGACAGTAGTTTGCGACATGAGGTACAAAATGCCTAAGGAGAATATATAAACAATCAAACATGGAGCCAAAGAACTACAGAAGATGATTACTGACGGGCACGCAAAAAATTTGATTGCCCGTTCGAAATGTTGATGCTATTTTTTCAGTGAAATTCGTTTGTTGTCTGAATTTCAGACATTCCTTGCAACTTCATTCGTTGGAAATTTTGTCGGACCAATCTTTGCGATACTGTTACCCCTGATGGCCTACCATTTAGGCGCTAGCACATTCCAGATTGGACTCGTAGGAGGAGTAACATTTTCACTTTATAGTTTTGTGCCTTTTGTTGCTGGATCATATTCGGACACTCTGAAAACGCGAAAGATCTTCATAATTTTCGCTCTAGTCCTGCTTGTATTAACATCTGCACTTTATTCGCAAGTCCAGAATACCGCGGAGATAATCGTCCTGAGACTCTTTGAAGGGCTAGCTTGGTCGATTTTTTGGCCGCTTCTTGATGCCATGGTCAGTGAAGAAACGAGCCAAGACGTACGAAAATCTCTCACCGTCTACAATGTCACCTTGTCTTCCGCTTCCATTATCGGACCTGTTGTTGGTGGATTCTTGCTCGTTGCATTTGCCGATATTCGCAACGCTTTCGTGGTAACAACGATTCTGTTGAGTGTAACGCTTCTGTTGAATTTGATAAGATTCAAAAAACAACCCAATCGTGGGACAGCTACAAACTTTGGAACCTATGAGTCGGCGGATAAACCATTGGGAGTCAAGATTTCGGAGAACTTAGACAGCGGGTTTGCGAGGAGAAATCGAATATTGATTTTGATCGTGGTTCTTCCCTTCGTCTCCGCCATACGAGGTATTCTCTTCACGTTTCTTGCTCCGCTTGGTCAATCTGTTGGGGTGCCCGAGTTTCTCTTGGGTTCGATCGCGTTTGCTTTCGGCGCAGGGCGTACTTTCGCATTCTCGCTGAATTTGCGAGCCGATTTCAGGGAACGACTTTTGGGATCTAGGAAGATCGGGACCAACATACTCCTACTTTTGACATTGGCAAGTATAGCAGGGGTCATACCTCTGATACCCGATAAGACTGGCACGACTTATCTTATTTCGTTGGGATTCACTGGCATCGCTACTGGTTTGACGACCGCCCTAGCTCAAGTAGAACTGATCGCAAGTTCGGATCCGAAGAAAAGAGGTAGAAATGCTGGCATCTTGGAATCATGCATTGGAATCGGATTGTCTGCGGGACCAATAATTGCAGGGATTACCGCACGAGGATCTCTCTCTAAGCCACTGTTGGTTGCACCGGCAGGACTAGTAATAATTATTCCAGTTACTCTATGGTTGATTCGAAGGGAAAGTCGAATCATGCGAACTACTGTCAGATGAAGTGATACAACCCTAAACCGGTAAGGATGATTCCCAAAAATCTGTTAAGAGGGAAAAATATTGTGGAAGTTAATAAATCAAACTCTCGAAAGGTATTACCCAGCTCTGAGAAACGTCTTCATCCGATTCGATTTGGGTTGAAAGATAGGCTGTGAAGTTCGCGACGCTTCTAGGACCACACAACCTAAGATTCCAAGAGATCCTCTGCGAGAAACACCACAGAGAACTTCACGGCATAGACAAGAAAAAACGTGACTTGCGATAGTAGACTATCTAGACTTAGAGCAAATTGGTCGAGTTCCAAGCCTCGAATGGATTCATACGGGAACATGATCAGGGCAATAGTATTTTTTCAAGACAATTCCTTTAGACGAAACATGATTCGCGCAAAGAGCCCGACCGCAAGAAGCACAATTCTTTCCATGATCTTTACAAGCTAGATTCCCACACTCATCGCACAGAAGGACGGCTTGATTACTTTGGTGTCTTTGACCAACGGTACAATAGAGAAAATCATCTGCGAGTAATCTGTTGGTTGTTGCCTGTAATACGCGAGAATATGTCCTGCTCTTGAACGTAAAGTAAGCAGAAATTAGCGGAATATTAACCAGCTTTATCGAAACAACTCGAACATTATTTTGGGAAGGTCTTAACGTCTTGGTGGATACTGTTCCATTTTTCAGTTTGCGAGAAAATGTCTCGGATAGATTTTTAGCAATTTCAATCTGCGCAAGCCTTTCTGCTTCACCTTTAGTGACATTCACAGGGTTTGCGTTAAACTTTGAGAAGGGTCCCTTTTCAGCAATCTCTGATCTCCCAAGTTCCACTTGCTGAAACGTGCTGCATCCGATGAAACCACCTGACATTGCAATCGTGGGTATGTTGCCAGAGTGAACCGCAAAGTCAACCACTCCCCCCTTTTGTCCTTCAAGGACAATTAGCCCCTTGCTCGCAAGATTCACCCGTTCATACAAGAAATTCCCTTGAGTGAAGCTGTCGTACTCCACGAAATAGTAAGGTGCATAAAGCAGATCAAGCTTGGGTGGTCCCACGCCATCTGGTAAACCGTTTAGAAGAGAATCTCGAAATCTAATCGATATTGAAAGCGCGTAGACTGACTTTTCCCCGACAGGTCCCGTGATAAGATCTTTGCCCATTGTGAGTTTGAATTGTGCTCTAAAAGCCCCGTCAATGTCGTTGAGGTGCCAAGGATATAGGGAGATAAACTTTAAGTGATTTTTGTAATAGTGTCCCTTCTTCCAACGCATGTCCTCTTTGTATTTGTTCCGGAGCACAGGGTTGGAAACATCGATCAAGCCCCAGAATTCCACATATACGTTATAGTCCGGCAGAAAAAAATCTGGTTTGCTGATGTTGTCTCTGAACGCCGAGAGATCCGTTTTGGCTTGTGATTCGTAAGAATACTTGATCTTGTTTATGTAAAAGTAGTCAGCTATTTGCTTTTCGGCCTGACTCTTCACAAGTTCTCCTCGCAAAGTCCTGCTCGGTTTGCCATAATCCCTCCTGTCAGGTATCGTTGCAACGCTATCCAAACACAAGCATCAAGGAGTTCGTCTCTGAAAATTGACATTAAAGAGGAGTGTATTTCCGGTCTTTATTTAGAATCTAGTCGGTTCGCCGTACAAGGGTAAAAATCTCTTTCTAGAAAGTATTGCGAACCCGGAAACATGATCCCTACTCACAACATTCCTTCGCTGGTTAGCGTCGCAAATTCGATGGTTGAAATTGCAAACCGGCAAGTCTAGATCTCTGGAAATTCTATTCGTCATTGTTTACTGTAGCCACTTCTAACATACGGGGGTTATGCTTCAATCCAGGTCTCTACAGCGGCGCGGAGCACGGCATTGTTTTTGATTTCTGAATTCAGTTTCGTTGCCGGTTGTATGGTAGCAGTTGAAGGAGAATATTCGTCAGAGGAGATATGGGCAGCAATGACCTGACCAACCAAAAACGCGGATACATGGACTCATTCCTGAATTGGGTCATCGCTTCTTTCTCCCATTCATCATTATTTCCCATTCAGGATGCTCCCGGTGCATGTGAACGTGAATCGAAAACCCAGAAGGATTCTCGTAATCGAAAATGCGATCTCCACAGAAAGGACAAGCTCGAATGGTTACAGTACCTCTTGCCGTTCGCTCAGTCCCTACAATGAATTCTGTATAATTATCAGCCATAAGTCATCTTTCCATCTTTATTATCACAGGGTCTCCTTTGCCAGCGCGCCAGACGGCCATCGCGAGTGCATACGCCAGATCATCATGGGACCCCTTGGGATGATCAAACATATAGCCGCCTATCCTGTTTCGACTGACAGTAATGCAGTTCAAGCTCGAAATCAGGTCCAAATCATCCGGGAGCTCAATCTGTCTTTTCTCCAAAAGTATCTTCAGGTTTGAGAAAATTTCTTCCTGAAATCTAGAAAGCAAAGTCACTCCCTGAACCGGAAGTCCTAGTTGCTTGCAGTGCTCTACGATCGGCCGCCCGATTCCGGTGGAATCTACTATCACAGCTCGAAAGTGGAGCGCTTTATGGTAATCTGAAACCTCTACTGTGTACTTTGTATAAACATCTTCAGCTACTTCCGCAGAACTATTCGCCCTCCTCTCTGCATAGAACGTCTTTTTCAGCACAACCCGGAACGCCCTCTTATTTTTGACAGACACACCTTCATTATTTCTCTGCACGACAACCAGTGCTGCAGGATCAACGAGCCCACCGGGATCAAATCCAGCATAGAGATCTCCAGACGGAGTTAACTTCCCCGAGTTTATCCCACAGTACGCGCATCCCTCGCTGCTGTCACAGATGTGCACGCAAGACCTGAGCAGTTTTACCGGAAAATACGTGTTCTCTTCATCCATAAACTCGGCAAGGTGCTCTTGCGCAAACCGCCTCTCACCGAGAAACTCGCGCTGCCTCTCAAGAAAATCCTTTGTCACAAGTGGGTTGTCCGACGTCTTGAAGTGGTACCTGCTCCAGATCGTAGAATTGTACGCCTGGTAGAAGAAATGCGATCGGTCCAGTGGCGTGGACATCAATATGATCGTTCCATTGGTTGTAGACAGCATCGGCAGGAGAACTTCTAGTATCACCTCTTCCGGTACGAATGCTGCCTCATCTACAATAACAAAACTTGCCGTCGCTCCGCGAAGGGTCTTACCCTTTCTTCCGCAGGGTAGCGAAACAATCTTGCTCCATTGGTAAGGTGAAGCTGCGTCCGCGTCTTTCTCACAACTGACTCTAAGATAAGCTCATTTGTCTCCACATAGTCTAGGATGCCGTCAAACATCATCGACGACTGCCGCTGCGTCGCCGCAACAATGTAAGTCGCCGTTTTCTCGTGAGCGAAGGCAAACCAGAGTGCCCTTGCTCCCACTATCTTGGACTTGCCAACTTGGCGGGCGGCACACACTACAATATTCTTTGATGGATCCTCCAGTAGCTCCATCTGGTAGGGAAACGGTGTAAATCCCAGAAGCGCCGTGCAGAACTTTGATGGGCTAGTGGCTACTGCAAGGAGTCCCTGTTCAATTTCTTCTTCTCCTGGATCCGAAACAGCATTTTCTTCTGTCATCATAATGCTCTAAATCGCGGCGTCTTCTGCCATCTTTTTCAACGCCGGATTGTTTTTGAGAAGAGCTCTCTGTATCATCCTTGCAAGATCTCTCATTTTCCCGGTATCGGTAGTAAGTTTGAGCTTTGGATCCCTGATGAGAGCTGTTCCGGTGAAGATGGACATTGCGATTTTCTGTCTTGCATTTACAAGTACAGCTAGTCTCCTTGCGTTTTCCGAGTTGAAATCGATCGCGCTGGAAAGCTTGTGAAAATCCTCCTTTAGCAAGTTCAATATCTCTCGCAGGTCCGTCTCCTCTTCACGTTGAACCTCTGGACCCTCTTTACCCTCCGGTACCAATCTATCACCCTCATTGCTTTATTATGCTGATTCCGGCGCGATCGCGCAGGGGTACATTTCTGCGTACAGGACAGCTTGATTCAAGCTCTTCTGACAATTTCAAATGCTATTGTATAGAATAAGAGCTACTTTTAACATTTTACAGTAATATTACAGTAACTTTGACCAGAGTCGGTCTTTACAGATCACCTTTGAACCCCCGTACCTGAACCTTTGGGATATCACGAATCAAATTAGACCAGTGCGAAAAACTCTCAGCCGGTCTTTATACAGTACGAAACTAAACACGAACGCACTTATCGTCCCTACTAGCAAGATAATTGTACCGATAACAAAAGCATTCGTGTAACTTCCTGTAACATCAAAGACATAACCTCCCACAAGCACACCCAGGCCTCCACCGATCGAGTGAACGAGTCCAAGAGTACCCAATATCGATGCCATATTTTTTCCACCGAAAGTCTGCCTGACTAAATTTGCTGTGAGGGGAGAGGTTGTGAAAAATGTCGCGCCGAATACAAAGCTGAAGAGATAGAGCAGGAAGACGTCTTTTATCAGAAATACAAGCATAAGCATTGAAACTAATCTCGTCAGATAGGTGAGCGCCAGAGTTATTCTGGGACCTGAAATATCAGAAAACCTTCCGGCGAGCACGAGCCCCAAAATGTTTGCTCCCCCAACAATACTCAGAGCGTAGGCTCCCGCCTGCGCGTAAAAATGCTGATTGAGAGCAAACGAGGGTAGCTCCGTAGTGACGAGAAAATCTGTAAAGCCGCATGCAAAGTAAGATACCGCGATAATCCAAAATTTTGTCGACCTTATAGCTCGGGATAAAGTAATCGACAATTGCTGTTCTTGAGAAGAGGTCATGTTTTCTTCTTTTGAAATTCCCGTAGATAGGGCGGGCTTACTTCTAACGAGCGCAAGAGAAATCGCTGAAATCAAGAAAAGAGCCGCGCCCAGCGGAAGGTACGTGAATCGCCATCCGTAGGCAAGCAGGACAATGGAAAGTACCGGCAGGAGAAAAAGCTGGCCGAATGGCAATCCCGTCGACACAAGGCTCAACACAGTGCCCTTTTTTTTCTGGAACCAGTCCGATATGAGGACAGAAACAACCACGACGGTTGTTCCTGAAGAGGCGAACGGGAAAACCACGCCAACGAGCAGGTAAAGCTGCCACAATTGGGTGATCGAGCCCAAAAGCAAGCATGCAATTCCACCGATGACCAGCGAAAGAGCCAGTGTCTTCCGGGTACCAAATCGCTCCACCAACCTCCCTGAGATCAAGCTTGCAACGCCACTTACAAAGTAAAATAGAGCCGGGGCCACGGAGACCTGACCAATGGTCCAGCCCATCGACAGCGCGATTGGCGTAAGAATCAAGCTGAACGCGGATATTACAAGCGGTGAGAACACGAGAGTGATGAAAGAAACTGCGGCAATCGTATTCGCGCGTGAGAGATTCAGGAGATTCACTTCTTGATTAATCGATCGCCATTTTTAGTTGTCTGTCATTCTTCCGCGCTCAGCATTCGAAATTCACTTCCCTACTCTTTCTTTCGCTGTACTCTTTTTCTAGGCTCGGCGAAGACAGAAAGAACAAAAGACCGACGACCAGCGAGAAAAATGCGATGAGGAACGCCAGTACCGAGGTAGACTGCTCCTATGATCGACAGAGAAACATTCCTGTGCACCAGATATACAGCGTAGAAGGGAAGGGTGGCAGAAAAGCCGACATTACCTATTGTTGCGATTGCAAAGACAGTCCATATCTCTGCAGGGATTTTGGATTTGAATGCCATTCCCAATAGCTTCCGAAAACGTTTCAAGCCTAGAAAAAACTTGCAACATCAGTATTATTGAGACCAAATGTCTAGCAAAGGAAAATCCCAGACATACAGAATTTCAAAAGTAATCGAAGCTCCTCTTCCTTTTGTTTACAATTGGTGTACGGACTATCGGGAGGACGACGGAAAGCTCACCGGTTCAAGAAGGAAAACAAAGGTCTTGGAGAAGACGAAAAGCAGATCCATCTATACGTCATCGCGTATGGAAAATGGAAAATTAATTGGGCGTGTTTCAGTTGTATCTCTTATGCCTCCGGACGCTTGGCATCTGGATACTGCTGGAGATCCTTTAGAGCAGTATACCGGAGATTACAAACTAACCAAATTAGGTTCGAAAAAAACTCGGCTTGATATGATCTTTGAGACAAAATATGGACCTGATGCTAAGGTTCCAACTAAGGAGTGGTGGGAAGACGATTCCAACAAGGACTGGGACAAATTGATTCTTGCGTTGATGAAGGACTATTCAAAAGAGAATTAGATCAAGCGATGTAATACGGCTCGTCACGAACTCTTTTACAATACGAGGTGGTGCCCTCAAGGCTTGGGATTGTACTTTAATCCAGGTCTCTACAGCAGCAGACCGGAGTATTTGGCAACATTATCGTAGTTCTTCCAAACATTCTAGTTCGGGTAGTCTCCTAACGAACCATCATCGTCGATCATTAGACCAAAAGTCCACTTGTCGCTTCCACCTGCCCTACCAGACACTGGATTCCTTTTTCCGGTGCCCTGGGACAGATCCATGCCTGGATTGTGAAATCTTTTATCGAATCTACCGGTGGATGGCTGGGTACAATAACACAAGATCCTAGGAGAAGATCCTGATGTCGACCGGAATATTCGCGATTAATTTCAGTTGAAATTGGTTCTTCCTTGAAACCTGGTCTCTCGGGGTTATCGTCCCGTGCATTAATTTCACGATCTTACAGTTGTACTTTGGATGCTCGCTGCTTACCATGAATTTGATTATTCCACCGGGTTGTACACTAAGTCGATCGGCATATCCAACTAGTCCCATCTTATTTTCTAAAATATCTGCCAATTTTTCAAACCCCGGTTATGTGCCCACTGGACAAGGATCTAACAGCAGTCATGACCTATCGGCGGCCTCCTTCCGGCTTTAAAAGGAATTATTGGATATTTCCTAGATTCGGACTGCCCAAAACATTCCACTCGTCGTCACTCCATCGGAAAGGGGAGCAAAGGGCTCTCTTTGTGTAGACTCCTCACAATATCCTCCCACGAAGTTATGGTCATCATTCCTTTCAGGAACTATTTTGTAAATCCCATCCTAGCAAGCCGCATGCTTTACTTTTGTCCAACCTGAGGATAACTTTGGTAATCTTCCATGAGCCATTAGAATGCTTTGACCTGATGCTGCTTAGAACCACCTGATCTTTATTCCAAAATCAAGAAAGTGCGGATCATCAGAAATTACATGCGACGCGCGTAAGTCAATCGCTGTTGCCGCAATCAGGGAATCTCCAATAGATCTCTTCTCATTCTTTAGCAGAAGCCGGCCGGCGAGCAGCGCTCGTTCCTCGTCAAGTGGAAAAATCTCTGCCCCACTGTCTTTGATAGCAGAGAGCCGTGCCTCCACGCCCTGCTTTCCGATCCTTCTTCCAGCAGTCTTGAAGAACTCCGCTAGAACGACACTTGGGATTACCAGGCGCTCTCTCAATGAAATATTCATGAGTTCTCTAATATCGTCTCGTTCCCGATCACTCGAGGGAAATGTATGGACCAACAGAAAGCGGGTGTCCGCTACGACCGTCATCGCCAGTTTTTCTTCTCCCTGAGTTTCTCAAGGTCTTTCAGGATTTTCCTCTGTTCATCCAAGCCTACAGGCTTTCCCGGCTCGAGTGGTTTCTTGAGCTTCATGATTATGGTGCCGTCCTCAGCCGCTTCAATGCTCAGGAGATTCCCTTCCCGAATCCCATGTTTACGTCTTACTCCGGCCGGAATGGTCACCTGTCCCTTTCGTTTGACCTTTACTGTTTCCAACTTATCCGAAGTTGTACTTATTTAAAGTTGCACTTATGCATTGTGATTCTTGGTGTCTCGGAAATCAATTGACTGAACCCGGCAATACTAGTAGCTACCATTCATTCGGAGTAGGCCGAGTCCAATCCAAATTTTCCTGGATTCATTATGTTGTTAGGATCCAGAGTTCGGTTGATTGACTTCATCAAGTCATAGAAACCGGGACGTTTATTGAATCTGATCGTTTCGGCGAGGAAGATTATACGGATGAAACAGGTGCTGTCCATACTCAGGACAAACAAAGGGTGAGAAGAATAAAGTCTATTGTCGATTTGGGGTTTATAGATAACTTATTTTTATCCCAAGATGTCTGCTCTAAAATCTACATGCGTAATTATGGGGGATACGGTTACGACCACATTCAGAAAACTATTCTACCCATGCTGGAAAAGCTGGGAATAGGCAAGGAAGAGATTCGAAGAATAACTGTAGAAAATCCTATCAAAGTGATCGCACACTAAATTATTTCATGATGTCGTTTTGAAAACAAGAAGATGACTCTTGAGCACGCAATTAGATGCAATAAGAGAGTACTTGCTAAAGCCTTTACGAAATGGAATGCGTTGGCATGGAAGGTGCCACGTTATGGACAGTAAGATCCAAATTCCTTGTACTCCCTTACCGGAAGGTTATGATACTCTGTAATCAGCAGTGACAACTTCCCCGCGGCTGCTTGAACAATTGCTTCTCCCTTCTCAGCGCTAGCAGCGAGTGGATTTCCCATCGTTCCGCTTCCTTTTTCCGTGTCCCTCCTTCTCTCCGCAAAAGCTCCCCAGCCTCCCATGAATTCTTGGACCTTGGGGGAGAATGGGTTTGTGAGATCGCGATCTGGTACCATCCTGTCTTTAGCAATCAAATGTGATCTGAGATATAATTGGACAGAAGTCTCCCATTCCCCGCCATGACCCACATCCGAGCCGTCTGAGCTCGAAAGTTTCGCCATCTCATCCTTGACCAGTTCCCACCAGCTTAATGTCAAAATGAAAATATTCTCTTGCGAAAGTTGATGTTTGATGGTTGCATTCGGTGCGTGGTTCCCGCCGTGACCATTCAAAAGCACGATCCGCCTGAATCCGTTTGCGTAAATGCTACGGCAAATATCCAGAACAAGATTTCGGTAGGTATCCATTCCGAGCGAGATAGTGCCGGCAAATCCTAAATTGTAGTGTGCAAAGCCAGACCACACGGGCGGCGTTACTATAACAGGAAAATCGTTGATTTGATTCGCAGTTTTGATCGCAATGTGAAGCGGACCCACTACATCTACGTCCATTGGGCTATGGGGTCCATGCTGTTCCACTGAGCCAGTTGGCACTATAACTACGGGATCGTGCTTTACTGCCTCTTCAAATTCATGTCGCCACATTTCCTGCCAGAAGATTTTCTTTTCTCGATCGCTGGGGGATGTGCTGAACATTTGAATAATATCAACCTGCTATTTCACGCAGTTTCGACGACTGTAGAGAACTTTCGCAGAACATTTTCAGTAATGCGAGAGACATTATTTTCGAAGTTATTATAGGACAGACATCCCGACCAAGTTACGGACCCTGTACAGAAGACAGCTCCTTGATTTTCGTACTCAAGGTAAGTCATGTCAGCACGCACTCGATCATTCACCGATCCTCCTTGCTTAGAGTCTGAAGTGTCCAACTCTTCGACTACAAACTGGTATCCGTCAGAAAACCCGTTTGCTGTTGCGAGAAGCAGGGTGGATCTCGGGGTTCCCAGTGAATAGTCGAGCCTGTCGAATTCGTAGCCAGCAGCAGAACGTTCTTGATCGAGATTATCGAAATCGCCTATTACCTCATCTCTTTCGATTCCTTCAAAAATGAAAGCAGCTCGCTGGTCGAAGCTGTCTTTCAATCGTAGATATGGCCTATTGGAAGCCCATCCCTGTGACGTAAAACCTATTCCGACCAACTTTTGGGGCGCTCTCCCCCGGTTTTTCCACAAGCCACCCAAATCTCCTGTGGTATTGTGATAGTATTCACCAGGCGGGGATCTCCAAGCTTGGGTACCGCCCCATCGTCTTACTTCAAACGTTTGAGGTCGGCAAGAATTAGTTGAGGTAACCCAATAAAATCCGTTCCCTCCCATATACATCAGCCTGCCTCCGCTGTTCAAATAAAGCTCCATGGCATCAAGCATTTGAGCTGTCCAATACTCGGGGTGAGTGCCGGTAACGATCACTTTGTAGGGCTCCAGAATGCTAGTTCCCTCCCAGTGCAGATCTTCATCGGTTATGATGTCGTACTGGAACCCTTTCATTTCCATCCAGTATGTAATCCACAAATCTGCCGGGAATTGATGCGGAGATCCCTTTCCCATGGACTGAACCGCTTCCTTGTAATCCGGTCTCATGGTCAAGATTGGTCGCAAACGAGAAACGTAGCAGACCCCGCTTCGATCAAGGTGTTTATCGTAAAGGCTGAGTAGATTTGTCCTAACTAAATATTTGTCAATTCTATGATTCGGATACTTGAAACCTTCAGGCATGACGAGCACAGTCTGCATTTCGATGTCTGCAATCGCGTGATCGTTTCCATAAGCCAGGTAACTAAGTGTCGGCACTAGAAATGCGATGCGTGAGGAAGATGTGCCTCTTCGAGGTCTTACAAAGAAAGGAATGTAGTCCGTATGTTCGCCTGCGGAGAGTTTTGCGGCATAAATTCCACTCTTGAAACTGCTTGGGATTGTAAACTCAAAGTCCACATTCCATTTGCAATCATCGAGATCGTCTTCATGGAAGTGAATTGCTCCGTACTCATCGAGGGCACGCCTAAAGTCGACCTCTCTTCCGGTCCAGTTGTGGACCGTGACCGCTCTCTTTGGATTGTTCACAGTCTTACCATGCCTTCGGAATCCAGAGAGATCGACAATTCGATCAGTCTCAACGCTCTGAGAAAAATCCCAATCGCCAGCAACATCGATCCCAAATGCGCTTCGCGGGGCTCCCGATTTCAAAATTCTGAATTCTTCTTCATTGAGGACTCTGGAAAATAGAGCGGGCTTGTCTATTTTCCCGTTGAAAAAATTCATGCCAGTCAATACGGTAACACCACTTACCCCTGCTGCTCCTATAACAATCGAACCAACAGTGTCAAGTGAACCTAGCTTCACGATTTTCTCTGCAGTAGCGTTGGTGCCATTAGCTGGCCATGGATGTACAGATTCTTGTCGCACCGTTACCTTTCCTGAAATTGGGTCGTAACTGCACCCAACAAGATACCAAGTCTCTGGATGCAGTGACTTGCCAGTACTAATCCATTCGGTAGAGTTTGATGAATCTCGTAAAGCTAACGAGATTGCGCCCGCTTCATCTATGAAAAGTCCAAATACGGGACTCCGGCTGTTGTCCCAGTTGGTGAGTATGCCTTGGGTCCCCTTTTTCGGAGTTGTGGAATAAATCCAAGCTTGAATAGTGAATCCCTTTGAAAAGCCCACGCCACCTTCTAATGGAATAACTACGCATGAGCCCTGGGGATAGTGCTCCTTTTTCCCCGGGTACTCAGCAGAAACAGTCGTACTTACTAGTTCTTCTTTGAATCCCGGGCCCTTTGGATTTTCATCAGCGTGTACAATTCGGACTATATCTGCTCTGTACTTGTCATAATCAGAACTCACCATAAATCTAATCGTTTCATCTGGCTGAACACTCAATCTATCGCAGTAACCAATTATTGGAATCGGATTTTCTTCTGAAAGAGACATTTAAAAAACGCGTCTAGCCGGTGTTTATTAAGAATTGCGAGATTCGAGAAAATTTCAAAATTTCTGAAGGTAACCAAAATTGGTTTTGTGGAGAAACTAGGAAGGATCCAAAAAGCTATTCATTTAGTATCCTGAGATAGAGCTCGTGTCTTTCAAAAATTGACTCATGAAAATGGAAATTCTCGACCTCAGTTTGGCGTTCACCTCAGTGTTTTCGGGCCGCGCGAGCTTGTAGATTTGGGAATACTAGCAGATCAATGTGGATTCGACTCCGTATGGATACCAGATCATCTGGCCGACTTGCCACCTGTCGGGGATCGGGTCGATCCTTGGGTACTTTTCGGTGCAATTGCAGCTAATAGTCATAATGTTCGAATGCTACCTGGAGTTACTGACCCCATTCGTATCCATCCGGCAAAACTTGCCAACATTGTTGCAACCCTGGATGAGTTGTCATACGGTAGAGCGGATCTTGCAATCGGGGCTGGAGAAATCATGAACGTTGTAGATTATGGAATGCAATGGAGGGAGCACCCAAAGATAAGACTCTCACAATTGAAAGAGGCAATAATTGTGATTCGTGGACTACTACGATCCAATCTACAACATCCTTTTTCGTTCGATGGTGAATTCTTTCGATTAAAAAATGCTAGATTGGATCAGCATCCATCGAGAGATCCAAAAATTATTGTTGGAGCACTTGGTGGGAAACGAGCTCTCGAACTCGTCGGAGAAGTAGGCGACGGCTGGTATCCAGCACTCAATACGCTTGAATTGTTTAGGCAGCGCTGTGCAACTATAGATGCGTCTGCAAGGGCTAATGGAAGGGATCCCACAAAGATCGAAAAAATTCATTTTACTTATGGCATAATGTCGGAAGACAAAGCGGTAATCAAGAAGTGCTTAGACTCGATCAAGCTTTCGATTCTAACTCTGTCGAGTAAAATCATCCTAAAGGAAATGGCCCAGAGGGGACTGGTAGATTCTGTCTATACTGACTCCACTATCTCATATCAGCAAATGAGAGCAAGTGAAGATGAGGTACGAAAAGCTATTTCGATTGCACAAAAGATTCCAGATGATATAGTCTCTAGTTTTGCGGTTATAGGAACTCCTTCCCAGATTCGTGAAAAACTAGAGCCGTTCGTAAAGGCTGGTGCCAGCCATATTGTCTTCTTTGACGTTTACTCTATGGGAGTCTCCGGGAAAGTTGAAGATTACGCTTCCTTCATAAGAGAGTTCTCCAGGCAATTCTAAAGTAAAAATCGTATGTCTGCTAACCTGTTCGAACGATGCCCAGGTCTGACGGAGAAGATTTCATGAAAAAATGACAAAAGTTGTTTTTGGAGCAATTGATGATCTCGGATCGAAAATTGGAAGATATGCTGCTGTCTCCCAAGATATTCCATGGAGACTAGTCAAGGATAGGATTGGGGGAGAACCCTCCGCCCCTATCATGACCGAAGGACTGGAACATGATTATTTGGAAGAGCTCCTTAGACGCACTCCCCAGGTTGATACAATTGTTGGAATCGGAGGAGGCGTGGCGATTGATACTGCAAAATATCTTGCCTGGAGGCGTGGTTGTCGATTAATCTTTGTGCCTACGATAATATCCGTTGATGCATACGTTACTCCTGCAGCTGCTGTGAGATATTCCGGCAAGGTGAATTATACTGGCAGTGTTGCACCTGATCAGATAATTATCGATTTCAAAGCAATTAGGGCTGCCCCGGTTAGATTGAACACTGCGGGAGCTGGGGACATCTATTCTTGCCGAACCGCTTTGTTCGATTGGAAGCTAGCACGGGATAAGAAAGGGGAATCCTTCGACGAAGAAATAGCTGCCGAATCTGAGAGAATACTCGAAAAACTAGCATCAAATGCTCACGAAATAAGGAGGGCCTCTGAAGCTGGGATAAGAACGCTCGTTGAGCTTCATCTGGAAACCAATCGCATTCAGATAAAGGTTAACAGCCCGAGACCGGAAGAGGGCAGTGAGCATCTATTCTTCTATACGCTGGAAGAGCAATTACATCGATCTTTCGTTCATGGGGAGGTAGTGGGAACTGGAATCTATATCATGACACACTTTCAATCGCAAGAAGAGGAGCTTGTCGCGAAGGAGATGAATGAGATGGGATTGCTATTTAGCCCAAAGAATTACGGGATAACACGAGATGAGTTTGCCGACACGATTCTTCAGATAAAGCGGTACGTTAGAGAGACTAATTTCATGTATACGATAATGGATGAAATTGAAGTAACTCGACAGGATTGCGACGAATTATGGCGAAAACTTGACGCTGTCGCATAAGAACCGTTGTATCATTTCCTTGGTTTTCTTTTATTTATCCACAAACATGGGATAGAAAGATCTGATAGAGTATGTTTTCAACCAGATTACAATGCGAGACTTGTGGTAATGAATTAGAGCTCGGAGCTTATTTTGGACCATGTCCTAACTGCCTCAAGCGGGAAATTATTTCTGAAATATCTGTCAAATACGACTACGAGGCGATAAAGAATGTACTGTCAAAAGAGGTTCTGTCTAAAAGAAGTCGCATAGACCTTTGGAGATTTGGAGAGTTCTTACCTGTCGAGAACCAAAAGAACGAGCTCCATTTGGGCGATGGCTGTACGCCACTAATTGAAGCCCGAAGTTTAGCAAAAGAGTTCGGTATCAAGAGATTATACATCAAGGATGAATCGCGAAATCTAACGTGGAGCTTCAAAGATCGGCTCGCTTGCGTGGGAGTAGCGCGGGCGCTGGACTTTGGTACAAAGATGATTACAGGATTGTCAACGGGAAATCATGGCGCCGCAAGTGCAGCCCACGCTTCCGCCGCTGGGCTCAGGTCAGTGATTTTCACTGTTCCTTACATTCCCAAAACCATGGAAATTTACATGAGGATGGTGGGGGCTATGCTCGTGCCAATAGACCTACCAGAAGACAAGTTTGGTGATTACCCGTACGATATATTGCGAACATGCGTCGAGAAATTGAATTGGTATCCGCTGACTGCCTACACTGTTCCACCGGCTACAAATGCATACGCGGTTGAGGGTTACAAGACGATAGGACACGAAATCTGTGAGGATTTGAACTGGAAGTCGCCTGACTTTGTTCTATTTCCCACAGGTCAAGGAGATGGCTTTTCCAAATATTGGAAGGGCTTTTCAGAAATGGTGACCGTGGGGTTCGTTGAAGATTCTCCCAAGATGATAGCGGTACAGCCCACTGGAGCATCGCCTCTGGCTGAGGCAGTTACACATGGGCTCGATGTGGTTCCGAGAATAGCTGCCAAATCAACCGTGCAATTCTCGACGGGGGTTAGCTCTTCAAGCAACGAAGCACTAAAGGCGATCAAGATTTCGCATGGAAGCGTCGCGACTGTTTCAGATGAGGAAGCAATTTCGGCGCAGAAAAACCTTGGCATGAAAGAAGGAATATTTTCGGAACAGTCTTCAGCTTCTTCAGTTGCTGCGCTCCCGTCTCTGATAGAAAAGGGAATTATCGATAGAGATAGTACGGTCGTCTGCGTCATAACTTCTTCTGGTCTCAAAGACACATCAGTCCCCGAGAATAACTTGCCCCACATCTCGCCTATTCGAAATAATTGGAGCTCTTTTGTTGATTTCTTGAAAACCACTTACCAGTATGATATTTCTTGAAAATGGAAAAGAGAGGCCGCACTTTACGGCAAAAAAAGACCATTCAAAGGCAAACTAGCTCTAGTTCTGAGCTGAATGCCTTTGACGGAATCCTTGAACCCTTACGCTAAAGTTTTGAGCGCGTCCTTTGCGGCTTCGGTCGCTTGTTGAACTTGTTCTTCAGTGTGAACTGTTGAAATAAAGAGGTGTTCGTACTGTTGCGCATGGAAGTAAACGCCCCTTTTGAGCAACTGCTTACTGAACTTGAGATACTTTGCGCTGTCGGTGCTGAAAAAGTCTCGATAGTTTCTGATTTCCTTTAGCTTTGTAAAGTAAAGCTGGCAGCCAGCACCATCCAGACCCTGCACAATAGCCTGGGTCTTTGTCCTGTCGACCGCCTCCTGCAATCCATCAATTAGGAGATTCCCGATCTTTCTCATATGCTGGTAAATTTGTCCGTTGTTTGCATCGAGCAGTGAAAGTGATGCGTATGCAGCTGAAACGCAGAGTGCATTCGCGTTGTAGGTTCCACTGTGCATGATTTTTCCGGGTACGACCTGTTCCATAATTTTCTTCTTACCCGTTATGGCTGAAATTGGAAAACCTCCGCCCAGAGCCTTTGCAAAAGTAGCTAGATCGGGTCTCAATCCGTAGTACTCTGCCGCTCCTCCCCTCGCTAGCCTAAATCCTGAGATGACCTCGTCAAGTATGAAAACGACATCATACTGATCGCATAGTTGCTCCAAACCCTTGAGGTATCCTTCATTGGGGGTCACACATCCAATATTCATGAGAACGGGTTCAGTGATTATGGCAGCAATCTCGTGAGCCCTTCGCTTCAGGGTCTTTTCAACGACATCCAAATCATTCCAAGGAAGAACAATCATCGTATCAAGCACTTCATCTGGAATACCCCAAGAAGCCGGAATTTTGGTAGGAGAAATACTGGGACCCAGCGATGGGTATCCCAGACCTCCTGTCAGGACGTAATCGTGGGACCCGTGATACGCTCCTTCAAATTTAATGATCTTGTCTTTTCCTGTTACTCCCCTTGCAATTCTCATCGCATTTGAAGTAGCTTCGGCTCCGGTACTCGAGAAGCGAACCATATCTGCATTGGGTACCATTTTTTGAACTTTCTCGGCAAGATCTACTTCTTTCTCGTGGAGCAATGCGAACATTGTACCTTTCGTAAGCTGGTCCGCCGCTGCCTCCATTAGCTTTGGATGGCAATGTCCGTGAATCAACGGACCCATAGCGAGGATAAAGTCAAGGTACTCGTTCCCGTCAATATCCCATACTTGAGCTCCTTGTCCCCTTTCAAATGCAAGCGGGTAGGGATCAAAAATTGGATAACATTGGCCATGAGACGATGCACCACCCGGCATAACCTGTCGAGCCCTTTCGTATAGCTGCCAAGTCTTGTAGGTATTCAGCCCGCTAACGTACTCGGGATATTTTTCCATTGTGACTTCTTCCAAAATTCGTCGTCGAGATTCCGAAATGGACGTTTTATTATAAAAGACTTACATGGTAGTTTTTGGTGCGATCAACGGTACTGAAAAATTTTGGAATGCGAGATTCCTTAAACCGTGGAGTTATTTATGAGACGAATCTATTATTCACTCGAATAAACTCAATTCCTCATTTCGAGTTCTTCCAGAGAATGGAAGAACTTGCGATATTTTCCGCTTAACTACTCCAAGCATCAGCTTGTTATTTTTGAGAATGCCGTACAAGGTATAAATAGAACTCTGTTTTGTAAAGGGGCGGTACTTTTGACTCAGCAGCCGCAAACGTTTGTACGAAACGCCACTGGTCTAGTAAGAAATATTGGATTTCTCGATCAATTTCTAATTTCGCAATCCATAGTCAACCCTGTACTTGGATTCGTACTAACGGCGCTTTATGCTCCATACTTTTTTCCGGGCGCTTATTTGCCGCTAGTTTTCCTGATTGGTTCGGTTCCTGCCTTCGCGATGGTCGTAGTTTATTCTAAATTGAGCGGAGCAATGCCGCGTAGCGGAGGTGACTACGTTTGGTCTACTCGCATTCTGGGACCTCTGTTTGGTATGATCCAATTTCTCTTCCTACTCGGGACTACTGTTATTCTCGGCGGAACTTTTGCGTCCTACTCAGCTGTCTCAATCGTGCTTACTCAGTTACTATTTGGCCTCGGTGTAACCACCCAAAATCATGGCCTTCTTTCTTCCGCATCATCTCTGGGACTGACAGGTGTCGGGTTTCCAGTTGACATGCTCATTTTCTTGGTTTGCTTTGCTATTGTAATTGTTGGTATGAAACTTTGGGTGTGGTTCCAAAGAGTCAGCTTTGTGCTGTATTACATAGTTGCAGCAATTTTCATCGGACTGCTGATTACCACAAACCCTTCCTCTATTCCAACTCTATTCGATAACGCGATGCGGTTTGCTGGGTCCAACGCAACTTATTCTGGAATTATATCCCAAGCCAGCTCGGGTGGTTTCTCTCTTACTGGATTCAACTTGAATTCTACGCTGCTCGCAGCTATCCCCTGGGGGTTCCTTACATTCACTGGATTCAACTACGGCACGTATCTAGCTGGTGAGACGAAGAATGCGAAGTCTTCAATCACTAAAGCCCTGTTGGGTTCAGCTGTTCTTACTACGATAATTCTTGTTGGAATGAGTTTTCTCGCTTACAATGTATTTGGGCAAAGCTTCCTCAATGCTGCAAGTTATGTTGCAGCTACGAACGGGGCTTCCTTACCAGTTACTCCAACCGTGAGCTTACTTTTCTCCTTCGTCAATCCTGGTGTTGCTTTGTTTTTGGGAATATCATTTTTGTTGATAGCCATGCTGAATGCTATGGGGGATATCATCGCAATGTCCCGAATGACATTTGCTGCTTCATTTGATCGTTTGCTTCCATCAAAATTAGCAGATGTAAATGCTAGATTCAGCACGCCTCACTGGGCAATACTGTTCATTTCAGTGATATGGGGTGCATGGATCGCAATACTGTGGTTTGCAGGTGAAATTTCGACGATTTTGAACACGAGTCTTGTCGTCCCGATCGGCTACGCGCTTCCCCTTGTGGCGACGCTGCTGTTTTATTTTAGGCGGAGACAGCTGTTTAACCAGACTCTCGGAGGTGTTCGAGAAGCAGCAATCATAATTTTCGCTTCGGCTGTCGGAATTGCTGCGTTTGGTCTTTACATTTTTGCAGAGACAGTCCCAATATCCAGCGGGATCTTCCTTGGCAGCAATCTCGCGCTGGCCTTCGAGGTTGTCGTGGGATTCCTGATCGCTGGCATTCTGATATACGCCATTTCTACTTACTCTGCTAAGAGGAGTGGTATCGACCTTAGCCGGATTTATGCCGAGATTCCACCAGAGTAATAAGACTAGTACAGCTCTAAAGTTAGAGCTGTTGAATCATATCGACGAAAGTAGAGTCCCTGTGAACTATTGTGAGAACGGAAGTAATCGCGCAGGGTTCTCTACCATAATAGTTCTGATTTGGTCGTCGCTCACTCCAGCACGTCTAAACATCGGAACGACATCTTTGAGTAAGTGATCGTAGCCGTAACCACCGAAGCGCTTTAGCATGATCTTGTAGCAAACATCATGGGAGATAAGAACGTTAGACGCGTATCCGAGTTTCACGAGCTCCGAAACTTTCTGAACTCTCTCCGCATCAGATGGGTCGCGTTGTCCGGATGCCCCAAAATACAGTTCCGCCCCAAACGTGTCGAATTCTACATAACAACCTCGCTTTAGAAGAGAGACTGGATACTCGGTATCAAACATTCCTTCGTCTATATGACTCAGAACGACCCTTTCGAGGTTTGCACCCTCCTCATTGAGTATGTCTAATACTTGGTGATGATATCTGTTAAACGGCCAGACGTGGACGTTAACGGGCGCCCCTGTTTTGTGAGCTGCTCTGCCAGCCGCGCGTAGCACTTTTTCTTCGTTCTTCGTCATAGGCCAGGAAGTTCCAATCTCACCCAAAATTCCGCATTTGATTCCAGTATCACCTACCCCGACGGTAATTTCTTGTATCATTTGTTGAGATATTTCATCCACTGTTTTTTCGTCCATGTTTTTTGGATGAGATGCCCCAACATAGTAACCGGAACCGGCGATGATGTTTACACCCGTCGCCTCTGAAATTGCCCGGACTGCCCTCACGTCACGAGCTAGTCCCAACGTAGTGCAATCCACAATTGTCTTCCCGCCAGCCATCTTGAAATACATCAGCTCCTCGATTGCGAGTCCGACATCGAGTTGAAGCAGGTTATCTCTTGACGAAAGAATATCCAGACGAATTTCCCCCAGATTTTCAATTCGGACTGGCAGTTCTGCAAGCCTCTTCCTTGTCGCTTCTTCCACGGTTCCCGACATGTAGCATGTCAGATCAAAAAGCAAGTGTTCATGAGAAAGAGTTATGCCTAATTCAGAGGGAGCTAAACTTCCCCGTACTGTTTGTACGCTCAAAG
>Ga0207060_10045_pt1 | contig 43211 bp, 35 predicted proteins | sample Alteio_BWMinCont_30_FD_153270 | JGI IMG/M metagenome (GOLD analysis project Ga0207060, IMG submission 153270) | Enriched cells from forest soil in Barre Woods Harvard Forest LTER site, Petersham, Massachusetts, United States -... | ecosystem: Environmental > Terrestrial > Soil > Temperate forest >...
TGATTTGCGCCTGCTCTCTTCCGGACCGAATACAGGGCTGAATGAAATTCACCTTCCCAGTCTGCAACCCGGCTCTTCGATCATGCCGGGAAAGATCAATCCCGTTATGCCGGAACTGGCCGCGATGGTCGGCTTTCAGGTCATCGGCAACGACACGGCTGTTGCCTACGCCGTGCAAGCCGGGCAGCTTGAACTGAATGTAATGATGCCGACGATGGCCTACAACGTTTTGCAGAGCATCACGATTCTCGCCAACATGCTGCAGCAGTTCAACGAGCGTTGCATCGTGGGTATCACGGCCAACGTGGAACGTGCCAGCTTCTACGCGCAGAGCACAGTTTCGCTGGCCACGGCGCTCAATCCTTACATCGGCTACGCCAATGCAGCGGAGATTGTGAAGGAATCCATTGCTACGGGAAAATCGATCATCGAAATCGCCCGCTCCCGGCATCTGCTGAGCGAGGCAGAAATTGCCAAAATTCTCGACCCGATTCGCATGACCGAACCGCAGCATCCATTGGAGTCAGCGAAAAAACGCGACCAAAAATAAAGGCCGCACTTATCAGCGCGACCTTCATTTTCACTCAAAAGTACTACTGTCGCCCCCAACGCCATACAGCGCCAGCCGTAAAGCCGAGGTTGTTCTGTGTCGAGCTGCCATACCGGGTCATAAGGTAGCCCGGGGTGAGGCGAAGAGCCAGTGTCGGGCTCAGGTTGTAGTCGACAGAAGCACCTGCGCTCAGGTTGAAGGAATTGCCGTCGGGGTACAAACTAACCAGTTCCGGAGGCAGTCCGCCCGTGCCTGTGCCGAAGTTGCCATGGCCAACGCCTGCCAATACCTGCGCCGTCCAGCCCCAGTGCAGCCCCTCATAAAAGCGGACCGATGGCCCACCCATGAACGTGTACTGGCTGATGCTAGGCTCGTAAACGCCATACTGATTGCGGCCGGTATAGGCAGTGCCATAATAGCCGCGCCCATCCACCGTGATGCCAATCTTGCCGAACATATAGTCGGTGACGCCAGCATGCCAGCCCGCTTCATTGATGTGCTGAAGATTATTGCCCGGACGGAAGCGCAGATAGTTGCCGCCAAAATACCCTTCGTACTTGTGCGTGTAGGTGTCCTGAATCACCTGCTGATCGCGCAGTTTGCGGCGCGCCTTGACCCGCTCCTGCGCCTGGCGCAGCACCTGGGCACGCTCCTGGGGCGATGATTGCGGCGTGGCCTGTCCTGCCTGGGTCTGCTCAGTTGACTGCGGTTGGGGCTGGGTTTGCTGCGCTGACGCCTGATGTACTGCTAAGGAAAAAATGGTGATTGCCAGAACCGGGTAAAAACGGTTGGAACGAAACATGAATCTGAATGCCTCCACTGCCGGCGAAACAAAAATTGAGACAATCGAACTTCCTTTAAAAAAGCGGAAACGCGGTCTCTAGGGCCAAAGCTCCTTTTATTCTATTGCACCAGCGAGTTATTGACTTCTCCAGGCGTATTTTTGGGAGCTTGGCCTCCTTTGAACAAGCCGGAATTATGCGTGCGGTGATAAAGCACTTGCGCATCTCCCGTGCTCCTGCTTTCCTTAGTGAGTTGGCTGCATCTAAGTCTCGGCAGTCTCAGGCAAGCTTCCATCTCACGATTGAGGGCGCAACCTGCATGATGAAATTCCTGGTAGGTCTAATTCTAGGGCTGCTGATTCCGCCGTTCGCTGCGCTGCTGTATCTCCGTCTGGGACATCCGCCGGTCGCCGTGGCCGACGAGGCCTTTATGCTTGAACGCCAGATCGTCCACGGCCCTCTCAGAGCCCGAATTGACGGGGAAATGCCGAAGGAATCGCCTATCTCGCCAAGCGAGACCAATCTGCTCATCGGCGCGCATATCTACCGCCAGCAGTGCGCGACGTGCCACGGCCTTTATGGACGCCCGTCAGCCTTCGCCGAGCACATGTACCCCGACGCGCCGCAGCTTTGGCAGCCACATGGAGCCGGTGTCGTGGGCGTGAGCGACGATCCTCCGGGTGAGACTTACTGGAAGGTCAGCAACGGCATCCGGTTGACAGGCATGCCGTCATTCAATCACGTGTTGAACGAGACACAAATGTGGCAGGTCTCGATGCTGCTTGCCGGCGCTGACAAGCCTCTTCCTTCGGACGTGCTCGACGTGTTGAAACAGCCCTTGAATTTCGACCCGGCAGGCCAGACGCTTACGCCAGTACTCGAAACAAAATAGCCTAACACTCTAGACAGGGCGCAAATGAATCACGCCCGGTCTAAAGCTTCTCAATATTTTGACTTGATGGCGTAGGTCACGCCCGCTGTGAACTGAAACGAATTCCGCTTCGTCGGTGGAAACGTGAACGGCACATTATTCAGATAAGTGTCCAGAGTGCCGAGAGTAAAGCCTAAGTTCTTATACGCCGGGAAGGTGAGTGAATCCGTCTCTGCCACAGAGTAGGCGTGCGTGTTGTTCCACGCAGGGATATAGAGCAACTGCTGCGCAAAGATAATGCTCTTGGGCAAGTGCAGAGTGTAATATCCGCCGAACGTCGAACCAATCAGGTTCTGATTCTCATCTGTTAGCGTATTAAAGAAGGCCTGACGCTCGTACTGGACCGTAGCCTTCACATCGAGCTCCTGCTTCGGTGTCTTGATGACCGTATAGCCAATTCCGCCACCGTAAATCTGTTGCAGATCGAGGCTCTGGCTGAAGTTGTGATCGAAGGACACCTGCCCCAGGAAGTAGAAGCGCGGCGAAACGTATTGGTCCCGCTCGGCATCGGCATGGAAGATCGAGCTCTTCGAGTAGCTGGACGGCACAAAGTTGCCATTCGCATCTGTGTATGCAGGATCCGTGATCTTTCCATACGACTGCGAATAATCGATCGTCGTGCGGTTTCGTGGATCGAGCCAGCTTGCCGTCGGTACAACGCGCGCAAGAGCAACCGCTCCGTTGAAAGAGTACTGATTCTGCGTGGCCTGCACCAGAGTCAGCCCGAAGGTTGCTCCTCCGTTCCACGCCGAGAAAAATCCGGGCTCTCCGCGCAGCTGTTTGTTCAGATTTGCCTCATCGACAACAAATTGCGCATTCTTGATCGGAATCGGCGCGATCGTGGCATTGGTCGCTGATTGGATCGTGATCTGCTGGTCCGCAACTGACGCGGTGCCGATCGGCACACTCGCGGGAATCTGATGATGCTTGATCTGCACGCTCTTCTCGATCACGGCCACTTTCTGGCCGGTGTGCAGTTCCTTGATCTTGCTCCATTCCACAGTGATGTCGCCCACAATATCGCTGTGAAAGGTCACGTTATCTCCGATGGCGTTCACAAATTTTCCGGAGAGCTGATCGCCGTTCGTAAAGACGATGACGTCAGGTTGCGGCTTGTCGTCAGCAAAGGCGCTGCCTGCAGACAAAGAAAAAGTAAACATCGCAACCAGCGGGAGGGCGGCAAGCCGCACTGCGCGGCGAGTGAGATTCAGCATACGGAACCTTCGCTCCTGAAGAAATTTCACACCTGCGAAACGTAAATCCGGACTTGGGGCCTAACTTACTTTCTCTGATGCAACAACAGGACAAGGCAGTATGAAAACATCGCTCAAGGGCATGATACGCGATATGACATAGAGACGCTTCCGCGAGGAAATTGGTTTCTGCAGAGACTGCTCTGGCAGGTTGCGCTAAGACCTTCTAGAATCTAGTTATGTCGATCACTCGCCAGCAAGCCCTCGATTACTTCCACTCCGACGACCTCATCGGTCTCGGCATGGAAGCCGACGCAATGCGCAGAAAGCTGCACCCCGAAGGCGTAGTGACCTACATCATCGATCGCAACATCAACTACACCAATTTCTGCACCGAATACTGCACCTTCTGCGCGTTCTATCGTCCACTCAAAGGCAAGTTGGCCGCCGAAGGCTACATCCTCGACTTCGAAACGATTTACCAGAAAATCGCAGAAACAGTCGAGATGGGAGGAACCGGCGTACTCATGCAGGGCGGCCTGCATCCTGACCTGAAGATCGAGTGGTTCGAGCGCCTGCTTAAGGGCATCAAGCAACGCTTTCCGCAGGTGTGGATGCACTGTTTCTCGGCCTCTGAAATTCTCGCAATCGCCGAATACAGCAACCTGAGCGTGCGCGACACCATCATGCGCCTCCGCGATGCGGGACTCGATTCCATCCCCGGCGGCGGCGCTGAGATTCTCGACGACGAAGTGCGTCATCGCATTGCTCGCCTAAAATGCTCCACTGACGACTGGGTTCTGGTGCATCGCACTGCACATCAACTTGGCATGCGCACCACCGCGACGATGATGTTCGGCGTTGGCGAGACTTTCGAGCATCGCGTGAACCACTTCGAGCAGGTGCGACGCCTGCAGGAAGAAACCGGCGGCTTCACCGCTTTCATCCCGTGGAGCTTCCAGCCGCACAACACAGCACTCGGCGGCCGCGGATGGGATGAGGCCACATCGGTTGAATATCTGAAAGTGCTCGCAATCTCGCGCCTCTATCTCTCGAATATCGAAAACGTGCAGTCGAGTTGGGTCACTCAGGGATTGAAAGTTCTGCAACTCGGCCTGCGCTTCGGTGGCAACGATGTCGGCTCAGTGATGCTCGAAGAAAATGTCGTGAAGGCTGCGGGAACGTCGAATTGCACGACGGAAGAAGAGCTGCGCCGCATCATCCGCGACGCGGGATTCAAGCCCGTGCAGCGCGACACGCTCTACCGCACCATGTTCCTGAACTAGATCACCGATATCTCCGCTAAATCGCATACAATTAGCGTTTTAGGTACGTGGAGGCAAGGCCCTGCTGTCGATCTTCTCTTTGAAATTCATCTTCGCCTCCGCGCCTGCACTTCTGGCGCAGACGAATCAGCACAGCCTTTCTCATTATCTCCGCTCGCATTACGGCGACCGTACTTTTGAGCACCTCTACCGATGGAATGCCTTCGATACGGCGCTGCTGATTCCCTATTTCTTGGTAATGATCATCCTGGCGTTCTACGGATTGCACCGTTACCAGCTCGTATATCTCTACTACAAGCACCGCAAGAACGCCGCCAAAGAACCGCCTATGCACTTTGAGCAACTTCCTCGCGTTACTGTTCAGCTACCCATTTTTAATGAGCAGTTCGTCATCGACCGCCTCATCGAATCCTGCTGCAACATGGAGTATCCTCGCGAACTGTTGGAAATTCAGGTGCTTGACGACTCGACCGACGAGACCAAAGAAGTGGCACGCAACATCGTCGAGCAGTATCAGAGTGCGGGTCATCCCATCGTTTATATCCACCGGACGGATCGATATGGGTTCAAAGCTGGCGCGCTCGACCACGGCCTGAAGACTGCTAGTGGAGAGTTCGTCGCCATCTTCGACGCGGACTTCGTCCCACCACGCGGCTGGCTGATGCAGGTCATCCATCACTTCGCCGAGCCGGATGTGGGCATGGTGCAGACGCGCTGGACGCACCTGAATCGCGACTACAGTTTTCTTACGCAGGTCGAAGCCATCCTGCTCGACGGCCACTTTGTGCTTGAACACGGAGGACGCTCTCGCGCTGGTGTCTTCTTCAACTTCAACGGCACCGCGGGCATGTGGCGCACCTGCGCCATCGGTGAAGCCGGCGGCTGGCAGCATGACACGCTGACCGAAGACACCGACCTCAGCTACCGCGCACAGCTGAAAGGCTGGCGCTTCAAATACCTCCAGGACGTCGAGTGTCCCGCCGAAGTGCCCATCGAGATGACGGCCTTCAAGACGCAGCAGGCTCGCTGGGCGAAAGGGCTGATCCAGACATCGAAAAAAATCCTGCCAAAAGTCTTAGAGAGCGACGTACCCTTCCACACCAAGCTCGAAGCCTGGTACCACCTGACGGCAAACATCAGCTATCCGTTGATGGTCATTCTTTCGACGCTGCTGATGCCGGCCATGGTCATCCGCTTCTATCAGGGATGGTTCCAGATGCTGCTTATCGACTTCCCACTCTTCATGGCGTCGACCTTCTCGATCTCGTCGTTTTATCTCGTCTCGCAGAAAGAGCTTTTCCCACGCAAGTGGTACAAGACGTTCCTTTACCTGCCATTCCTCATGTCGCTCGGCATCGGCCTGACCGTGACCAACACCAGAGCCGTGCTTGAAGCACTGCTCGGAATCAAGAGTTCCTTCAAGCGCACTCCGAAATATCGCGTCGAAAAACGCGGTGAAAAATCGAAGGCGGCGAAGTACCGCAAACGCCTCGGCATTGTCCCCTGGGTCGAGCTTCTGATCGGCTGTTACTTCGCCGTGACGATCTGGTACGCCATCAGCAACGAGAACTACTTCACTGTGCCCTTCCTTCTGCTGTTCGTCGTGGGCTACTGGTATACGGGTTTGCTCTCGCTACTGCAGGGCCGCTTCGAACGCTGGCGCACCGGCGCGAATCCCGAAGAGTCCTCGCCTAAGCCGTTCCCTGTGGGCGTGTAGCGCTCTTCGTTCATTTTCGTATTTGCAGATTTCGAAGGCGTTGCTACGATGGGCGTACTCCCGGTCGCAGCACGCTTCTCTATCCCTAAATCTGGATGACGAACGATGAATGCTCGTGGTGTATCTATCGGCAAACGGTTTCTGCTGGCTCTCATGCTTCTCAGCCCCGTTGTTCTGCCTGCAAAGGCCGACAGTGTTGCCGACCTGAGCCAAAGCTTCTGGAAATGGCGCGCCGTCGAGCAGCCCTTCACCAACGACGACATTCTCCGCCTTGATCGTCCTGCCAATCTCAAGATCGACTGGACTCCGGCGACCATCGCAGCACGCCACAAAGAGCTGACCGACTTCGAGAACCGGTGGAAAGCCCTGGCACCCACAGCGAACGAGCCCACTGCACAGCAGGTCGACTATCGCCTGCTCGGCTCCGCCATTGCGCGCGCCAACTGGGAGCTGAACATTAATCGCGAATGGCAGCGCAATCCGATGTTTTACGTCGACCAGACTCTCGGCAGCGTCTTCATCCTTCTGCTGCCTCCGCCGCCTTTCAGCGCGCAGCGCCAGGCCGACCTCGTCACGCGCATGCAGTCGTTTCCGACGACGCTGGCTTCCGCACGAGAAAACCTCACCGACATGCGCAAACCCTTCGCGCAGTTTGCAATCGACGCACTCGACGATCTTCAGCACCGCTTCAACACCATGCTGACGGCGCTCACGCCGGAGCTTGATCCGGCAACCGCGAAAGCGCTGCGAGACAGCGCCCCGGCAGCTATCAGCGCACTCGAGTCGTACCGTGACTGGCTCAATCGGAAGCTGCCCAGCATGCGTGAAGAAACCGCCATCGGCCGCGAGAACTACATCTACTTCCTGCGCAACGTGGCGCTGATGCCCTACACGCCTGAACAACTGCTCACGATGAGCCGCCAGGAATGGTACCGGACTGTCGCCTTCGAGTCGTACGAACAAGCGCGAAACGCGGGACTGCCGCCCATGCCCATCTTCCCCAACCAACAGGCGCAGATCGAGCGTGAACAAAAGGATGAAGCCGAAATCCGCACCTTTCTAGGCGCGCGCCACATCCTCACAGTTCCGGCGTGGATGAAGCATTACCGCAACCTGCCGCTACCCGCGTACGTTGTGCCCTTCGAGCTTGGCGTAACGGACGACCTCACCGGCCCAACCCGCCTTGACCAGAACGGCACCAGTTACATCCAAGTGCCCAGCCTCTCGCTTGGCTACTTCAATCTTTCGACAGCGCGCGACCCGCGGCCCATCATCGTACACGAAGGCATACCCGGACACTACTTCCAGCTCTGCCTTGGCTGGGCCAACGCCGACCCCATCCGCCGCCATTACTACGACTCCGGGGCCAACGAAGGCATCGGCTTTTATGCTGAAGAGATGATGCTGCAGGCCGGGCTCTTCGACGACTCCCCGCGCACCCGCGAAATCATCTATAGCTTCATGCGCCTCCGCGCACTGCGCGTTGAAGTCGATGTAAAGCTGGCCACAGGCGAGTTCACGCTGGAGCAAGCAGCCGACTATCTTTCAAGAACTGTCCCCATGGACCACGGCACCGCACTTGGCGAAGCAGCCATGTTTTCGAGCGCGCCCGGTCAAGCCATCTCCTATCAGATAGGCAAAATCCAGATCATGCGCCTGCTCGCCGATACGCGACAGAAGCAAGGCGAGAGCCTCTCACTGCAAGCCTTCCACGACTTCGTCTGGACGAATGGCAATGTCCCGCTCTCACTCCAACGCTGGGAACTTCTCAACGACCCGACCGATGTACCACCCGTTCCCAACTTCGCAGTAACGCCCAACTAAACCTTCTTTGGGCGAAGCAGCGGGATAGTACACTCGTTGCTATGAAATCCTTCTGTCGCGCATTGTTTGTTGTTGCGCTCTCGTTCGCCTCTGCCTCTCTTTACGCTCTCGATCGGCAATCAACCGCCGATTATCACGCCCGCCGCGTCGCCCTGGCTGACAAGCTGAATGGCGGAATCGCCATTCTCTTCGCCGCCGAAGAACCGCTGCTCGACTTTATGCCGTACCGGCAGGATGAGGACTTCTACTACCTCACCGGCTGGAACGAACCCGGCGCAGCTCTGCTCATCGAAGCTCCGCAACCAGCGCAGGGCACACACCCGGCACGAGCCTACCGCGAAGTCATGTTCCTTCCCACCCGCAATCTGCGCACGGAACTATACACCGGGAAGAAGCTCGATGCCGCATCGGCGGATGCATCACAGATCACCGGGGTCGACGAAGTGAAGATGATGACCGATCTCGCGCTCACGCTCAATCAGCTCGCAGCAGAGAATCGTCTCATTATGCGCAACATCTGGTCGGAGTCCGACACAGAACAGGCGAGAGCGCTTGTGCAATGGACGGCAACCACGCTAGCCATCGCCAGCGTTCCGCCCTTCGCAGATGTACGCACGCCCGTCCATCAGTTGCGTGAAACGAAAGACACGGGTGAACTGACGCTGCTTCACAAAGCATCCGACGCCTCCGTGCAGGCGCAGTTCGCCATGATGAAGTCCGTGCATCCCAGCCAGAAAGAGCGCACCGTCGCCGGCATCATCCTCGAAAAGCTGATGGAAAATGGCTGCGAGCGCCCGTCGTATGCGCCCATCGTAGGCTCAGGCGAGAAGTCGACTGAGCTGCACTACTCCGATAACAGCCAGACCATGAAGGAGGGAGACGTGGTTGTCGTCGATGCCGCAGGCGAGTACTCCATGTACGCGTCCGACATTACGCGCACTGTCCCGGTCAGCGGGCACTTCACGGCTCGTCAACGCGAGATCTACGACATCGTATTAGGCGCGCAGAAAGCGGCGATGGATGGCTTCGTCGCAGGCAAATCGCGCCTCAACGACCCACAGCACAAGTATCCTGATTCGCTCGACACCATCGCCTTCAACTACATGAACGCGCACGGCAAAGACCTGCACGGCGAACCGCTCGGCAAATACTTCATCCACGGCATCGGGCACTCGGTCGGCATTAATGTGCACGATCCCTATGATTACACGCAGCCAATCAAGAACGGCATGGTTTTCACCATCGAGCCGGGCATTTACATTCCTGAAGAAAAAATCGGCGTGCGTATTGAAGACGTCTTCTACGCCGATCAGGATGGCAAGCTGATCGACCTGACCGAGGCCCTGCCGAAAGATGCCGAAACGGTAGAGAAGGCCATGCGCAAGTAACATGCAGATTGCGCATTCCTTCCTGGCGATCCTCGCAGGCTTCATCACCATTGTTGGGCTGATGGGGATCGCCACCGCACTGCAAAAACGCTTCGCGCCCAATCTCACCAGCGACGACGCGCCACCCGATCCCTTCATCATGGCAGTCAATGTCGCGATAGGCTTGATCTGCTCACTCCTTGGCGGATACGTCACTGCACGCTACGCGCAAAATAATCCGCTCGTTCATTCGCTCATGCTGGCGCTGGCGGTATTGCTGTTGAGCGCGTTCTCTGCTGTGCAGATGAAAGGCAAACAGCCGGTCTATTATCTTCTTGTTTTCACCACAATCCCGCCGTTCGCAGTTTTGTGTGGCGGGCTCCTGCGACTGCATCAGATCGGTCTTCACTGGTAGAAATCCTGAGTGAGGCTCTCGCACCATGGATGCTTGTTGACGAGCCTATCGCGCATTGCGACGACACTACAATTCCCGCCGAAGCTCGAGCTGCGCAATGGGATAATGAATCAAGGATTGATCGCGTGCCTGTTTCTTCAGCTGGAGCCTCGCTCCCGCAAACTTACTGGAACACCGCTGCTGAAACATACGAGCACGATTTTAGCGAGACGCTTGTCGGCAAGCTGTGGCGCGATTCTGTCTGGAGAGATCTGGATACTGGTTTTCTGCCAAGCGAGCGCGTGCTCGAACTCAACTGCGGGACCGGAATTGACGCCCTGCATCTGGCCAGTCGTGGAATCTCCGTCGTCGCCTGCGATATTTCTTCTCGCATGATTGAGCTCGCCCGTCACCGGGCGGCGGACACTGGTTTCGCAGACCTTGTTGACTTTCATGTTCTTCCGACGGAACAACTCGGTAGTCTTCGAAACAACGAATTGTTTGATGGAGCGTTTTCGAATTTCTCCGGCTTGAACTGTGTCAAGGATTTGTCGCAAGTAAGAGATGACCTGGCGAGTCTCCTGAAACCGGGCTCGCGTGTTTTCTTGTGCATGCTTGGCCGGGTTATGCCCTGGGAAATAATTAGGTACAGCGCGCAGGGAAACTGGAAAAAGGCGTTCCAAAAATTTAGCCGAGACTGGATTCAGGTAACGGAAAGTGGCGTCGAAGTGCGGTTGCATTCTCGCAAGGAAATCGCCGAGTTGTTTGCGCCGGATTTCCGGCTCCGCTCATGGAAGGGCATCGGAATCGCCGTTCCTCCTTCCTATATGGATCGCTGGGCTCGCAACTTTCCCATGACGATGAGGTGCCTTAGCGGCGTCGATCGCGTAATCAGTCGCGTTCCCATCTTTCGCAATTGGGGGGGCTGCACGCTATTCGAATTCGAGAGAACGATTCAGTAGAAGGTTGCAGTGCAGATTCTTCAACAACTGCGAAGCTCTCTCGAAAAGCTGCTCCTCGGCCCTTGGGACCTGCGCCATCAATGCACGCTCGGCCTTCATGACCCGCAATCGGAAGTGACTGTCTGGTTGCATGGCTTGGGTCCTCGACGCGATGTGACTGATAACCATCTGATGGCCTGTGGAGCGCCCTTTACCATCTGCATTGGCTTCGACCGCGAAGAGAGTGCATTGACGAAAGGCGTCGCGAATCTTGCGTTGAAGTTTCATGAGAACAGCAGCAATCAAGAATTGTTGGGCGAAATCGCGCTTCAATTCACCTCCAGCCTTCACGTAGGCTCACAAACCTTGTGCTTTTTTCACACCGCAGGCTACCAAAACCATTGCCTGCCCCGGCACTATCTCTGGACGCGTTCTCTACGAGAAACGCTCCGGCGCCCCCCAACCAGGGATGGCGAAGTCGCCATCACCGCGCACGAGAGCCGGGCCATGTCGGTCTTTTACATCTGCCCAAGGCCGGTCGTGTTAGTGAGCGTAGCAGAGGGACAAACAGGCAATATGTTTCCCATGAACGTTATGGGGCGAGTAGGAAACGGCTATTTTGCCTTCGGACTCAACGGCACCCGCTCTGCGGCTCCGCTTGTCGAGCTAGTAGGAAGAGTGGTATTGAGCAGCATTCCATTCGAGCAGGCCTCCGTGGCCACCAGCTTGCGAGGAAACCACCGAAAGCCCAGTATCGACTGGACTCAGCTTCCTTTCGCCACGACCAAGCCAGATGGCGTCGAGATTCCTGTGCCGGAATTTGCTTTGCGGATCCGCGAGATGCAAGTAGAGGCGGCGCACAAGTTGGGCAGCCACACTTTGTTTGTGGCAAAGACAATCCGCGATCAGCGGCTGGGAGATGGCCCAGAGTTTTTCGTCGCCCACGGTCTTTATCGAGCCTGGCGACAGCGCAAGGGCCTTGATCACACTGAGACAACCTGAGGCATTTACAAAAAGACTTAAGGGTGGAGCTTGTGTCTCCACCCTTAAAGATCAACTTACCAGCGGATGCCGAAAGTGACCGGAATCGTTGTAAATGTCCCCGTGCCTTGCTCCGTCGCCGACGACGAAGGCGAATCCACCCACAGATAGCGGGCCTCGGCGAAGAGCTTGCTCTTGCTATCGGGGCCGAAAGCCCTCCATGTGATGCCTCCGCCAATATTCATTCCTCCCTGATTGCTGGAGAAATGGCCGATCGTGACGTTTTCTGTACCGACAAAGCAGTACCCGAAGTAGTCGCAATAGAGTACAGGCACCGGCGTAGTAAATGTTACAACCTTGCGATAAAAACCACCGCCGCCTGTAACGTACCCACCAAAGCGGCCCCTGGTTGGCAAATTGACAACCGGATCAATCGTGAATGACCAGACTCGCGTGTAGCCGCCTGGCGCGCCCACAGCTGCCAGCGCTGCGCCCGGAATCTTGTCATCGACAAACTGGTACTCAAGCAAAGCGCCAAGCACCTTGTTAAAGTTCCATCCCGCGCCAAGCGTCAGGTTCCAGCCGTACGTTGAATAGGTGGTCGCGTCGCTCACCGGCGCATTGAATCCACCGCCTGCCTCAAAGGCAATCTTGCTCCACTTACTTTCGTAGGATGGATAACGCGAGCCAGTCTGCCCATACTGCGGCTTGGGCGACGGACTTGGAGGAGCCGCGAGCGAGGCTCCGTCGATATCCTCGCCATTCAGGAACGACTTGTTGTCATCCGATGAGCTGACAGCCCCGTGCGTATCATCCTGGGCCTTAGCAGTGATTGGAAGTGACGCCAAAACAAGGGCAGCTACCGCAATGGCGAAAGAACGCAACAGCTTGCGCGAAGGATTGCAACTAACCACCATGGTTCCCTCAAATGCAAATTTTGGGGCTGCGTGGGTTTACCCCTCTATTACCTATAACCCGAGTCGGATGCTTTTGATTCGGTAAATGATGCATTTGAAAGAAAATGCGCCTGCATCCATGATGAAAGCAGGCGCTCAACTTCGAAGTTCTTAGTGAATATCGAATTGCTCTGGATGCAGCGCAGGATCGCTCTTGACGATAATCGTCTTGCCAATCATCTCCTCGATCTCGTTCAGCCATCGGGCGTTGTTCGCCTTCAGCGTCTTCACCACTTCAGGATGCACACGCAGCAGCACATCGTTGCGTTCCAGATGCTTCTGCATCTTGCGCATCTCGATGTAAATCTCGTTGCAAACCGTCATCGGGCTCTTCACCATGCCCGTGCCCTGGCAGATTTCGCAGGGAACACTCAATGTCCGCTCCAGCGACTGCTTCACGCGCTTGCGCGTAATCGCCACTAGGCCGAAGTCGTTAAACTGAAGCACCTTTGACGGTGCACGGTCGGCCTTCAGCGCTTCTTCCAGAGCCTGCATCACTTTGTGCCGGTTCTTGCGCTCATCCATGTCAATGAAGTCGATCACGATGATGCCGCCGAGATCGCGCAGACGAATCTGTCGAACAATCTCTGGGATGGCGTCGAGATTCGTCTTCAGAATCGTGTCTTCGAGGCGCGCCGTCTTGCCGACATACTTGCCGGTATTGATGTCGATGGCGACCAGTGCTTCCGTCTGGTTGATAACAATCGATCCACCGGACTTGAGCCATACCTTCGACCGCAGTGCCTTGGTAATCTCGTCCTGAATACCGAACTGCTCGAATAGCGGGGTTTCTTTGGTGTAAAGCTTCACACGCCGCACCAGCGAAGGCTGGAAACGGTTCAGGAAGCGGACGACGCGCTCGTATTCGGTTTCGCTGTCGACCCAGATGGTCGAGAAGTTGTCGCTCACCTGGTCGCGCAGCACACGCTCGACAAGGTTGAGATCGTGATAGATCAGCGCCGGAGCTTTCCCATCATCCGACCGCTGCTTGATGTCGTTCCACAAGCTGATCAGGAAGCGGAGATCGGCACGAAGCTCGTCTTCGCTCGCGGAAGCAGCTGCCGTGCGCACAATAAAGCCACCGGAAGCCGTTCCCTTCTCGCTGATCAGAATCCGCTTCAGACGCTGGCGCTCTTCATCGGATGAAATTTTCCGCGAGACACCAACATGATTCACCGTCGGCATAAAGACCAGGAAGCGTCCCGGCAGCGCAATGTGGCTGGTAATGCGCGCGCCCTTCTTGGCAATCGGCTCCTTGGCAATCTGGACGAGAATTTCCTGCCCCGGCTTCAAAAGCTCGGTAATCACCGGAAGATCAGTGACCTGCGCCGAAGCGCGGCGCGGTCCTCCACCACCCTGACGACGACGTCCGTGGCGTCCGCGCCCTCCACCGCCGCGACGGCGCTCGCGGGAGTCCTGGCGACGACTCTCCGTCTGCCCGGCCTGCTCAGGTGAAGCCTGCCCATCCGTGGAGACTTCCTCTTCGCCGGTTTCTTCTTCCAGTTCTTCTTCGTCCTCGTCGAGCTCCTCGACGTATCCCTGCTCTTCTTCCTCAGCCTGCTCGGCGAGCGCTCCTTCGGGGCCAAAGTTCAGACGCTGATTGATGTGCAGGTCGCGCACCATCGCGCCCAGATCAGCACCGTTGATCGCGTGATCGAGTGTCTGCTCTTCCAGGTCTTCCAGATCGTGCTCGTCGGCATGCGTGTGAATCGGCTCGAAGTCATATTCCTCTTCGTCAATGACCTCTTCTTCGAGAAGCCCCGCACCCGGAGCAAACTTGCGATCATTTTCAGAGTCTCCCTCGACTTCGACAACCTCGGAAGTAATCACCTCCGCCGGCCGCGCTGCCTCTTCCTCTTCTTCATACTCCACAGAAAAAGCAGGCTCAGCGGCATCTGGAGCGGCGACCGACTCTTCTGCAACCGCTTCAGTTACATATATGCGTTCGCTGTGTGTCTCATGCACAGGCTCTGCAACATGTGCCGTTTCCTCAACATGCGCGGCATGTTCCACCTCTTCAGTTTCTTCAACGACACTTGAAATGCGGTATTCGCTGGAAGCCGCCGCATCCACGCGGTGGGAAGCGGAGGCATGCTCCGGCTCATACTCGTGCACTTCTTCAACCGTTTCGACTACCTGGGGAAGCTCTTCCTCTTCATGCACCAGCTGAACTGGCTCAGCAATTACCTCAGGAACTACCGCCATCTCGGTCACAGCTTCGTGCTTTGGCTCAGCGATGGTTTCCGCAACAGGCTCGTGCGTCTCTTCGTGAATGTGTTCTCTTACTGCGGATTCGAAGACATGCTCAGGCTCGACTGCCTCGGGAAAGACTTCGCGCGCTTCCGCCTCTTCTCTGCGATTGCTCCGACGCGACCGCGATTCACCCGGAAGCAGCGAACCGCCATCCCAGTCAATCGGCCCTTCGATCAATGTCGAAGGCTTCGAGGTGAAGTTCGCCTTTACCGGGGGAGCCGCCGCAGTGGACGCCTTCGGCTCAGTCGCCGCTGGCTGGCCGCCGTACTTCGACAGCGACTCGCCTGGCAGAATAACCGGTGTGCTTGCAGAAGCAGGAGCAGCAAAACTCCCCGCCGGAATCCCGCCCGGAGCGCCATGTTCAGGCAGCGCAACAGGCTCCGCCGAGATGCTCTCCTCGACTGCCTCGGGCGATTCAATGTGTCCATTGCCTTCCCGCGGATGCTGCGGACGGCCATCCCGGCCACGGCGCCCGCGACGGCCACGCCAGCGGCGCGTGCCTTCCGGGGCATGTTCACCGGAACCATGCTCGTGCAAGTGCCCATCGCCCGTGCTCTCCACCTCTTCTTCGTGAACAGGCTGGGCTTCGCGGCGCGGTTCCCGAGCCGGTTGCGGTTGCGAACCTCCGCCAATGCGCTCGAAGTCGGCTGCGTCACCCTGCTCTTCAAGAAAATCGGTGACGTAGAGAAATGCGTCGCGCTCGAGACCCAGGTCGACGAATGCCGATTGCATGCCTGGCAGAACGCGCGTAACACGGCCTTTGTAAATGGAACCCGCGAGGGTATATTCGTTTTCGCGCTCGTAGTATATTTCTGCGAGCTGATCGTCTTCTAAAATGGCAAGCCGCGTCTCATGCGGCGTGCTTGAAATGCATATTTCCTTTGACATGCTGCCTCTCTTGCCCGGCAGCTCTTACCAGAGCCTTGGGCTGCGGACGAGGCAGATCAAACCGGAATACCGGACGAGACCAGAGATGACAAAGAGATGGCCGGTATCCGCAAGAATTCAAGGGCCCGCCCACTCCCGGGCGGCGGTCCATGAAAGGGATGGGATATTTTCGGGAGGCTATCTGGGCGCAAAGAGTTTGTGACCGCTTCAACCAAATCAATCGGCGGGGTCGTTACCCGTCTCAGCGCGCTCATTCCTGATCCTGACCGGCCCGGTGACCCACCACGACCGGCTAAATAGTTAACCTTCTTAAACTTCCTAAATCCGTCCCGCACTCCAGGCGGAACAACCTGCAAAACTTTTCGCCTTCAGTTCACGAATCGGTTCATCCGGACGTTCATCACCATGCCCAGAGCCAGAAATGTGAACAGCACCGAAGATCCGCCGTAACTCATTAACGGTAAAGGAATTCCGGTGACTGGCATCAGCCCGATCACCATGCCGATGTTGACCGCGATCTGAAAGATCAAAACGGCCACCACGCCCATCACAATGAGCGTTCCGGACAGGTCCGCGGCTGTTTGAGCGTTTTGAATCAAACGCATCAATATCAAAAAGTATAGCAGCAACACGACCATCGCGCCGACAAAGCCGTGTTCCTCGCAAAATGCCGCGAAAATAAAGTCCGTATATGGAATCGGCAGAAAGTCACCCTGGGTCTGTGTTCCCTTGGTGGCTCCCCGGCCGGTAACGCCGCCATCGCCCACGGCAATCAGCGACTGCCGGATCTGATAGCCCGTGCCCTGCGGGTCGTTATCCGGATTCATAAAGCTGGTCAGTCGGGCTTTCTGGTACGGTTTCAATACTTTACCGCTCTTCCAGATCACCCCCACAGCCAGCAGTCCAACGAGAAGAATGATTCCTGCCTTCTTCCAATCGATATCGCCCAGAAACAGGCCCACGATGAGAATCGGCGAGTAGGTCAGGGCCGTGCCAAGATCAGGTTGCTTCAGCACCAGAAGCATAGGAACGCCGACGAGCGCCATCGCCTTGAAGATGTCTTTCCAGGTCAGCTCTCTGCCTGAAAGCCCGACAAAATAGCGCGCCACCGCCACAATCAGCACCAGTTTCACCCATTCTGATGGCTGAAAGTGAATTCCTCCGGGAAATTTGATCCAGCGCCGCGCACCGAGCACTTTGGTTCCCACAGCCAGTACTGCCACCAGCGAAACCACGCAGAATCCATAAATCCAATGAACCCAATCCACCAGGATGTGGTAGTCGATCACCGAAAAAACGAACATCGCCGCCAGACCGCCAAGCAGCCACAGAATCTGCATCTTGTGGAAGCCGACGAACTTGGTATGCATCGTCGCGCTGTAAATTTCCAGAATGCTGATGACGGAAAGAACCAACACGAACCCGAGCAGGGTCCAGTCAAAATCGCGAAATGAAAGAAAGCGGCGCATGCGTCTAATTTCCCGGCGGCATCGCCGCTGCCACAGTGCTGGGTTTCACCGGCGGCACTGTCAGATAAAAATGTCCGCCCCACATCTCGGCCTTATCGCCTTTGGGGGTCTCAACCTGCTTACCGCCAAAAATCTTCGGCTCCGTGGGATTATCCCAAAGCGCGCCCACATCGACCTTCTCCGGCGTCTTGGCGATCAAATTGTTCTCCAGCCGCCGCTGCTTGTTCACGTAAGCCTCAATCACGCGCGCCGCCAGACGCCCAGCCAGCTTTCCATGCTCGCCCGCCTCAAACAGAATGCAGACGACAATGTCTGGATTCCTCCGCGGCGTAAATCCCACAAACCACGCATTGTCTTTGACCGAACGTGAATGCCCCAGCCGCGCAGCTAGCGCATTGCTCATCGTCTGCGCGCTGCCCGTCTTGCCCGCAAAATCGATACCTTCGAGATGCGCACTGGGGTCGGTTCCCGCGGGACTCATCACCAACGCCATTGAATCGGTAATCGTCTGCCAGCTATCCGGATCAATCGACACAACCTTATCCCCCGAGCCAGGGAACGAGTCATACATCGCCTTGCGGTAGTCAGCGGGCAATTCATCAGGAAAAACGACGTGAGGACGCTTGAGTACGCCACCGGAAGCAATCCCGGAAAGAGCGCGCGCCATTTGTACCGGCGTCGCAGTCACCGCACCCTGTCCAATGCCAACAGACGTAACCTCACCGGCAAACCACTTCTGATGGAAGTACTTCATCTTCCATTCAGCAGAGGGCATCACCCCGGAAACTTCATTCGGCAGATCGATCCCCGTTTTCTCGCCCAGGCCGAGCGCATGGGCCCACTTCGCAATCTTCTCAATCCCCAGCCTCGCCGCGAGCGTGTAAAAGAAGACGTCGCATGACTGATAAATGGCTCTGTGAATATCCACTTCCCCGTGGCCGCCATGCACCCAGCACTTCTGGTATGTTCCGAACAAACTCACTCCGCCCGAGCAATGCACCTTCATGTCCTGGGCAACGCCTTCTTCCAGACCAGCCAGCGACATGATGATCTTGAACGTCGAGCCCGGAGCCAACTGCGCCTGAATTGCCTTGTTCAGCAGCGGATGCTCAGGATCGGTAATTAGCTTGTTCCACTCCTCGCGCCCGATGCGAACCGCAAAATCATTGGGGTCGAAGATCGGCCGGCTGACCATCGCTAGAACCTCGCCCGTATGCGGATCCATCGCGATGATCGCGCCATAGCGGTCCCCCAGCGCATTCTCGGCGGCGCGCTGGACATCAATATCAATCGTCAGCTTCAGGCTCCTGCCCGGAACAGCATGCTCGGTCCCCAGCTTGCCAACCTCACGGCCGTGGCTGTCGACGATCACATCCTGCGAGCCGTCCTGCCCGCGCAGGATCGAGTCATACGACTGCTCGACACCCGACTTGCCCACCACATCGCCCGGCTCATAGTAGGCGTACTGCGGATTATTCAGCATCTCTTCGCTGACTTCACCGACATACCCAATCATGTGCGCGGCAAATCCGTCCTTCGGATAAAGCCTTCGCTGCTCCTCGACGGTCTCCAACTCGGGAAACTCATCGCGATGCGCCTCGATGAACTCTTGCTCATCCGGCGTGATGTCCTGCTTCAGCGGTAGCGGCTGATACTTCGGCGCAGTCCGATACTTTCTGAGAATCCCCTCGATCTGCTCTACGGTCATGTTCAGGCCGCGCGCAATCATCGGCAGATCGGCCATATAGTCATGGCCCTGCTCGCGCACCAGGAAGCACGACACCGAAGGATAGTTGTCGACAAGAAGCCGCCCTTCGCGATCAAAGAGTTTGCCACGCGGCGCAAGAATCGGGACTTTGCGGATTCGGTTGGCCTCGGCCAGCGCGTGGTAATTCTCCGCGCCCACCACCTGCAACCGCCACAGGCCAAACACCAGAATCAGCAGAATGCCGACGATCACATACTGAATGATCGTTAGCTTGATCCCTGGCAGCTTTTCTTCCCGATTCAGCATAACGTCGCTTCTAATCCTTAAGAATACTCGCTAGTATTCCTTGCGCTTTGCGAGATCGAGCAGCGCAAACAAAACAACCGCCACCACCGTATTGATCACCCCGCGAATCAGCTCATGAACCCAGCTCCACGCATACGGCTGGGCCAGCAACCGCCGTACCAACACCCAGTACATCCCGCTATGCAAAAAGACGAAGCCAAAGGTCAATAGTGCGCGCGTAACATGACTTTCCGTATCGATACGCACGCCCAGCGAGGCCGCCAGGTAGCCAATAATCGACTTGCAGATGCCGAAGATACCGAGCGGCTGGCGCGTCAGCGCATCCTGAGCAATGCCGATGATGCCACCGGCTAGCGTTCCGGCGATCGGATTCCGTCGGGTAATCGCAAAGTAGATCGTCACCAGCAGCGGCAGGTCGAGAATGTCGAAGCGCTGAAAATGCAGCGAAACAAACGACTGCAGCCCCAGTGCGAGCAAAGGCACCAGAATAAATACGATCAGAGGATAAGGCTGAACCTCGACGTCGCGGCGCGACGCGGCAATAAGCCTAGCCATTATCGGCGGCCTCCCTGAGGTTGCGAAGGAGCGGCTTGCGTCTGCGCGGGAGGCGTCTGCTGCGGTTGCGGTTGCGGCTTCGGCTTCTGCAACATTGTCGGCGGCGGACGGCTGCCGTCATCCGGAACCAGTTCAGGAGCCTTCTTCTGAACGGGTGCGGTCGTCGGAGTCCGCTGCGTCTGTGTCGCAGGAGCTGTTTGTCCTGGATTCGTCGCCGTGGCTGGCTTCTTTGCTCCCGCAGGCAATGGCCCGTCTACGATCACCTTTGTCTTCACTGCGGAATTCGCAGCATCGCCCGCAGCGGTTGTTGGTCGCGGAGTAGCAGCACGCACCGCAGCTGTTCCCGCCGGTGAAGTGCCATTTCCGGTCGCGCCATTTCCAGCCGGCGTGTGAGTCCCTGCCCCACTCGCTGATGCCCCACTCGATGCAGTAGACGAGGTCGTCCCCGCCGGTCGTGTAGCAGTTGTCGTGACACCACCTGCAGAGGTTGTGGCGCGCGGCTGGGTCGTTCCCGTTCCCGGCACAGCGCTGCCATTTCCGACCGCGCTATGAGCTGCTGCTCCATTCACAGAAGTGGCCGAACCTGTCGTCGCCGGCCGGACGGAAGTACCCGTGCCACCGGCAGTCGTCGTAGTGTGCGGCAAAGTCGCCGGCATCGTCACCATCGGCGCGTGAGTCGGGGTTGTGGTTGCCGATTGCGTAGCTGGGCGAGCAGTCATCGTTGCCGGCGGCCGACTTCCGTCATCGGGAACCACCTCCGGCGCTTTCTTCTTGGGCACAGCGACTGCAGTTTCCGTCGCATCGCCGCCATCAGCATTGCTGCCCGTGGGCACAGTCGCACGCGGCTTCGGCACACTGGCCGTAATGCTTCCTTTACCTTCAGACTGCGGCGCAAGTCGCGCGCCCGGAGTCAGGCTGTCTGCCGTGGGAGTCGTATTGGGAGTAAACCTGTCCGGATGCAGCGCCGACGGAGGACGCATCGGCCGCGCTATGCCCTCGCCTTCTACATCGGAATCATCCGTACTCGCGTCATCCGTTTTCGGGGCGTCGGGATCGACGCGACTCGGCAGCCGCTCCGCCAGAACTTCTGACGCCCTCAGCTGCTCCGTGTCCGCCGCCGCTTGGCTCTGCATCATGTCCAGCTTCTGCTTGGGCGTCACCTCCTCGCCCATATTCGTCACGACCAGAACCTCGTCCAGCTGCGAAAGATTCGCCGCCGGACGAATCAACACATCCACCAGCGGATCATGTTCCGAATCATTGACCACCCGATCGACCACCCCCACCGCCAGCCCTCGCGGAAAAATCTGGTCGCCGCCGCTGGTAATCACCTTTTCGCCGGCCTTGATGCGCTCGTCCGGCATCACCCGTTCCACCTGCGGCTGCCCCAGAGCATTCCCGCGCAGGACGCCCCGAATGCGCGTGTCGGCAAGAATGACGCCTGCACCGCTTGTCGGGTCCGTGATCACAAGCACCTGGCTAGTATGAGGAAAGACTTCGCGAATCCGCCCGACGATGCCGTCCGGTGTAATCACCGGCATATCGACGGCCACGCCATCCTTCGAGCCTTTATTGATCGAAAGAATGCGCGACTGCTCCGTGCCCGAGGTTCCAATAATTTGCGCTGGAGTCGTCTGATAAACGTACTTTTCTTTGAATGCCAGCAGTTGCTGCAGCCGCTGTCCCTGGCGCGCGTCTTCTACGATGCCGCCTTCCTCAATGCGAAGACGTTGCAGCTCGGCCTGAAGGTCCTTGTTCTGCTGCCGGACATGCATGAGGTCGAGGTAGTTGTCCCAGACGCCGATAATGCTCGCGCCGAGCCAGTGCACCAGCCGCTCCGGTGGTGAAACAAGGCTGATCGCCCAATACCGGATCAGGCGCACACCACCCGCGTCCGGCTGCGCATGCTCTTTGGGCAGCGGTCGGCGGACCTGAATGGCGACCCCGATCACCTGCGTCAAAAGCACCGCGATCAGGACCAGGGCGTTCTTATAACGGCTGAAGAAGGATTCCATGGTGATGATGCCCGGTGCTTAAGCGCGATCTACGATCTGAATACGCACTCTTAGTCAATCTTGATCTTACGCAGCAAACGGAAGTCGCTGAGCATTTTTCCCGTGCCCAGAACCACGCTGGCTAACGGATCGTCGGCGATTGAAACCGGTAGCCCGGTTTCTTCGCGAATACGCTTGTCGAGGTTCTTGATCAGCGCCCCTCCGCCGGTCAACACAATACCGCGATCGCTGATGTCGGCCGAAAGCTCTGGCGGCGTCCGCTCCAGAGCCACGCGGATCGCATTCATGATGGTCGAGATGCACTCGCCCAGCGACTCGCGAATCTCGCTGTCGTCAATTGTGATGGTCTTGGGCACTCCCTCGATCAGGTTGCGCCCCTTGATCTCCATCGTCAGCGGCTTTTCCAGCGGATAGGCGGAACCGATCTCCAGCTTGATCTGCTCAGCTGTGCGCTCGCCAATCAAAAGATTGTATTTGCGCTTGAGGTAGTTCATCACTGCCTCATCCATCTGGTTGCCGGCCATGCGCACCGACCGCGAATAGACGATACCTGCCAGCGAAATCACTGCAATATCAGTGGTTCCGCCGCCGATATCGACCACCATGTTGCCGGAAGGCTCGGTAATCGGCAGACCAGCGCCGATGGCGGCTACCATTGCCTGCTCGACGAGGAAAACCTCGCTCGCCTTCGCTCGATAGGCCGAATCCTCGACCGCGCGCTTTTCCACCTGTGTAATCTCAGAAGGCACGCCGATCACGATGCGCGGATGCACCAGCATCTTGCGGTTATGCGCCTTCTGAATGAAGTAGTTCAGCATCTTTTCCGTAATCTTGAAATCGGCGATTACGCCATCCTTCATCGGCTTGATGGCGACGATATTGCCGGGCGTCCGGCCCAGCATCTCCTTGGCCTCCTTGCCCACGGCCTCGACCTCGCCCGTATTCTTATTGATGGCGACGATTGAAGGCTCATTCACCACTATGCCCTTGCCCCGGGCATAGACGAGCGTGTTGGCAGTACCTAAATCAATGGCCAGATCACTGGAAAACACACTGAACAACGAGCGCACGCCGTGCGACCGCGAAGAGCGCGATGAAAAACCGTTCGATGACATGAAGAAAATGCTTTTCTAGGAACTCAACATCATTGTAAGGCCATGAAGCAATTACTGCACCAAAGGGGCAAGTGGAATTCTTGGCTTTTTCCAGGAATTTCTGCGTGGCGCCCAATCTTCGGTAACGCATGCCCACCCATGCAGCCTCGCGCGCCATCCTGTATCCTGCTAGGTTTGGCTCAATTTTGCATCCACGAAAGCAGATTCCATGTCACACAAGCTTTACAAAAACCTCATCGGCGGCGAATGGGTTGCCGCCAAGACCGGCAAGACTTTCCTGAACATCAATCCCGCCGACAAGAACGAAGTCATCGGAGAGTTTCAGTCCTCAGGCGCAGACGACGTTGACGCCGCCGTAGCCGCTGCCAAAGCAGCTTACAAGACCTGGCGTCTTGTTCCCGCGCCGAAGCGCGCTGAAATCCTCTACCGGACTGGACAGTTGCTCGAACAGCGCAAAGAGCGGTACGCGCAGGAGATGACTCGCGAGATGGGCAAGGTCACCGCCGAGACGCGCGGCGACGTGCAGGAAGCCATCGACACCGCCTACTACATGGCCGGCGAAGGCCGTCGTCTCTTCGGCCAGACCACGCCCTCCGAGTTGCAGAACAAGTTTGCCATGTCGTTACGCATGCCCGTCGGCGTCTGCGGCATGATCGCACCCTGGAACTTCCCCATGGCCATCCCCTCGTGGAAGCTCTTCCCCGGACTCGTCTGCGGCAACACCTGCGTCATCAAGCCGGCAGAAGACACGCCGCTGTCTACATTCAACCTGGTGCAGACTCTGATTGATGCGGGCTTGCCCAAAGGCGTCGTCAACATCGTCACCGGATACGGCCCCGATGCCGGAGCACCCATCGTCTCGCACCCCGGCGTACGCGCCGTCTCATTCACCGGTTCGTCCGAAGTAGGCCGCATCGTCGGCCAGACCGCCGCCGCCAACTTCAAGCCCTGCTCGTTAGAGATGGGCGGCAAGAACGCCATGATCGTTCTCGACGACGCCAACCTCGACCTGGCGCTCGACGGCGCACTCTGGGGAGCCTTCGGCACTGCGGGCCAGCGCTGCACCGCCACCAGCCGCATCATCCTGCACAAGAAAATCGCCGCCGAGTTCACCGAGAAGCTCGTAGCTCGCGCCAAGGCGCTCAAAGTGGGAAACGGTCTCGACGAATCGATCGATATGGGCCCACAGATCAACGAGCAGCAGATCGAATCATCCACCAAATACTGCAAGATCGCACAGGAAGAAGGTGCAAAGCTCCTCTGCGGCGGCACTCGACTCACCGAAGGCGTCTTCGCCAACGGAACATTCTTCGCGCCCACCGTCTTCGCTGGTGTAAAACCAACGATGCGCATTGCGCAGGAAGAAGTCTTCGGGCCGGTCGTCAGCCTGATCGAATGCGGCAGCTTCGACGAAGCCCTCGAAATCGCCAACGGCATCCAATACGGCCTATCGACTGCGCTCTACTCGCGCGACGTGAACCACGCTTTCCGCGCCATGCGCGACCTCGAAGCCGGTATCACATACATCAACGCGCCCACCATCGGCGCCGAGGTCCATCTCCCTTTCGGAGGCGTCAAGCAAACCGGCAACGGCCACCGCGAAGGCGGCACCGGCGCGCTGGATTTCTACACAACATGGAAGTCGGTCTACGTCGACTACTCCGACAAACTGCAACGCGCACAGATTGACTAGAAAGAGCGCGCACATGCACGCTCTTTTCTCAATTACTTCGCGGGAACCGGCTCCTTAACGCGCACAGCTTTGCCCAATACCCGCTTCTCTACCCATCCGCGGACTGTATCGGTCCGGAACTCAGTCAGGCTGGCAACCGCATACGCATACCCAACCGCCAGTATCAGCGCAGCCAGCCCGTAAAGGAGGTGCCGCGCATCCGGCTGCCATCTTGTCTCTCCCGCAATCAAAGCTGTCAGCAAAACAAGAAACGATACGTGCACGAGGTAAAGCGTGTAGGAAAACCGCGCCCCTACGCGGGCAAGGTGCACGCCAGCATTCGCCGGAGCCGCACTCTTCGCACCAAGCAGCAGCCAGAGAAAAACAAAAGTCGCCGCCCCGGGAATGTAATCCGACGGCACTCCCTGCACAACGTGCGTCTTTGCCAGAAAGAACAACAGCGGAAAATAAACCACCGCAGCCAGCGCGCACACAAACGCGCTGCAACGCGGAGGCGGAATTACCGCCAGCAGCGTCCCCAGCAACCATAGCGGAAACAGGAGCAAGATCGTCCGTCCCACAAACCACGCGCACGCAAAAAACACCAGGGCATTCAGAATCCGCCAATGCGCACGCATCCCCGGACGCAACGCAAGAAAAGCACAGGGAAACAGCACGTAATACCAGAACTCGTTCGCCAAGCTCCACATCGGCCCATTGCTGCCGAAGGTCGGCACAAGAATCGTCTGCACGAAAAACAGGTTCCCAAAGAAGATCGTCGGATGCAACAACGTCGAAATATCACCGAGCATGTGCGTGCCTGTCTGTCCCGCATACAGCGCAGGCGCAAGATGCAATTGCAGGCCGAGATTATCGAGCAGGGCGCCCAGCAAAAGCGCCGGAACAAGGACAATCCAAAGTCGCACCAGCCGATGCGTAAGGTAGAGCTTCCAGCTCCACTCCGCGCGCTGCGTCATGCGGAAGATACTGCCGCTGATCAGATAGCCACTCAGCACGAAGAAAATCACCACCGCCTGGTGTCCGGCACCCGTCATTACATAGGGAGCCGCCAGCAACGACCGATGCCCCGCGATCTGCGGATAATCCACGTAAAGCAGGTTGCGCCAGTGCTCCAGACAAACGAGCAGAGCGGCAACAGCGCGCACAAGGTCGAGCAATACAGAGGCGCTCGTGCTGGTGAACGGTATGCGGGGGGACGAGTTCATCAGGCTACCTTTACTTTACAAAGATTCTTGCAGTTTCCCCCGGCCGCTGTCCTGTAATTTGCCGGCTGAGCCGCGAAGCAAGCCGCTGTGCGGTATTCTTGTTTGTTTGAATGACGAAAGAACGGGCTTGATCGAAGTCGCTTATTAAGACGAGATCAGCCGCTGAGGCGATACGAATGATCATCGGAGTTCCAAAGGAAGTCAAAGACCTTGAGACCCGCGTCGGCATTACTCCTGCGGGCGTAAAGGCGCTCACTGAAGCCGGGCATACCGTGCTCGTCGAAACCCACGCGGGCGATCTCTCCGCCTTCACGGACGACGAATACCAGTCAGCAGGCGCTGAGATCGTTGGCTCTGCCCACAATGTGTGGGGCAACGCCGACATGATCGTGAAGGTAAAGGAGCCCGTCGAAAAGGAATACGTCTTCTTCCGCGAAGGACTCGTGCTCTTTACCTATCTCCATCTCGCGCCGATTCCCGATCTCACTGAGCAGCTCCTGACGAAAAAAGTCGCCGGCATCGCCTACGAAACCATTCGCGATAAAGCCGGCACACTGCCGCTCCTCACTCCGATGTCCGAAGTTGCTGGCCGGATGTCCGTACAGGTCGGCGCCTCGTACCTCGAAAAAGAAAAGGGCGGACGAGGCCTCCTGCTCGGCGGCGTTCCCGGCGTCCCTCCCGCAAATGTCTGCATCATTGGAGGCGGCATCGTCGGCACGAACGCGGCAAAAATCGCAGTAGGCATGGGCGCAAAGGTCACCATCGTTGACCTCAACCTCAACCGTCTCCGCGAACTCGACGATATCTTCAACGGCAGGCTCTTCACCCTCGCGTCGAACTCCTACAACATCGAACGCACCGTGCGGGAAGCCGATCTCGTCATCGGGGGCGTGCTCATCCCCGGCGCAGCCGCTCCGAAGATCGTCACCAAAGAAATGGTTGCAAAGATGAAGAAGGGCGCGGTCATCGTCGACGTAGCCATCGACCAGGGTGGCTGCATCGAAACGGCGAAGCCAACCACCCACAGCAATCCGTCTTACGAAGTCAATGGCGTCGTCCACTACTGCGTGACCAACATGCCCGCCGCTGTCCCCAACACATCCACGCTCGCTCTTACCAACGCAACCTTCCCCTACGTCCTGCGTCTCGCCCAGCGCGGCGCAAAAACGGCGATTCTTGAAGACGACGGCATCCGGGACGGCGTGAATACATATAACGGCATCCTCACTTGCGAACCTGTCGCCAAATCGCAAAAGAAAGACTGGAAGCCGGTCCGCGAGCTGCTCGCATAGCTTCGAAGCAAACAAAAAGGGTGGCTGCACGCCACCCTTTTCTCGCGCCCTAAACTATTACCGCCGCAACGGCACAGACTGCTCCAGCCGGAACGTCAGCAAAGTCTCCGCCGGTATCACAATCTCTTTGTTGCCGGTAAACGCTGTGCCCGCGGTTCCAGCGCCTGCACCGGCAAGTCCGCCGATCAAGGCACCTTTGCCGCCGCCCGCAAGTCCACCGATCAACGCGCCTAAGCCAGCACCCCCGCCAATGAACCCCGCGGTACGCTTGCCCTTCCCTTTCTCAACCCGTTCAACCGTGCTGGTCGCAATCGGATACGTGCCGCCCTCGGCGCGAATGCTGTCCAGCCGAATCGCAAGCTCTGCCTGCCCCTTGAAGCGGCCGAGCGACTTGGCGTCAACCACCGTGCCAGAAGCAGGCGCGCCCGCGCGCACCACTGTCACTCCATCCACTACAATTGGATCTGCAACGATAGCGTTGAAGCTCTGTCCGGCCTGGCTGATCTTCGATCCCAACTCCTGCCCCAGCGAAACGCGGATATGCGTGCCCGTAGGAATCACCAGTGGACGAGGTGGAGGCGCAGGTGCGGGTGCCGGTGCCACAGCAGTTTGCGCCGGCTGCGTAGCGGCAGGCGCCGCTGCTGGTGGCGCACTCGATGAGGCTGGCGCGGACGCCGCCGGAGCGGAAGCTGTCGCGTCCGTCTGAGAACCCTGATCTGCGGCAGGTTGCGGCGCAGGGCTGGCGGCTGAATCTGATTTCTTGTTGCAGCCACCCGTAAACAGCACCATCGCCAATGCCAAACTAAGCGCAACTGAACTGCTTCTGATGTTTTTCATAGCAATCCTTTTGATGCGTTTGAGAAATTCTGCGGTTGTGTAATCCCGGACCGTCCTGCCTCGTCTTTCCAAAAGAGCCAGTTAGCCGAACGCGAACGCCTATAATGCTGGAGTGCCAAACATAAAGCACAAGCGAGTCACAATTGCCATTCTGGGAGTCATTGTACTTGTGCTGCTTCTTGTGCTGGCATCGCTCAACGCTTTCCGGCTGAACTTCCTCTATCCGCACAGCGTCGCAGCAATCTTCCTTTTCACCACGCTCACGGTCATCGTCTTTCTGCTCTTCCTCCTGATGGTTGTGCTCCTGTCGCGCAACATCCTCAGGATCTACGCCGACCGTCGCAGCCGCCTGCTCGGATCACGTCTGCGCTCACGCCTGCTTGTCGGGGCATTGCTACTCTCTTTCGCGCCTGCCGCATTCATGTTCTTCTTCAGCTTCGGTCTGATGAATCGCTCCATCGACCGCTGGTTTTCACAGCCCGTATCGGAGCTGCGCGAAGACTCAACGCGCATCGCGCTTGAGCTCTCTCATTACGTTACGCAGAATGCGCGCGCGGAGGCAGAATCGCTCGCCCGCTCCGAAGCCATCGCGCTCAACTATCAGGTGGGAAATACAAACGCATTGCTCGATGAAATTCGAACGCACCGCATCACGCTCCAGGGCGGCTTCGCCGTCATCTATCGCGACGAGACCCCGATCGTGCAGTACCAGCTGCCGCAGGCAACAGGCCCGGTCAAAATTCGCGCATGGATGGACGACGCCGCAACTCAGGTACAAAGCGGACAGCCGCTGCCTTCGGTGATTCGCAAGGCCGCGCAGCGAACCGATGAACCGGTCGCCTTGATCGGAGACACGGACTACGCGCTTGGCATGGCAACGACCTCTGGCGGAGGAACCATCGTCGTCGGCCTGCCGCTTCCTTCGGGACTAAGCAAAACGGTGGGTGAAATCCGCGCCGGCACCGAGCAATACTGGGCCGTGTATCGCGAGCGCCGCAGCATTCGCAGCACATATCTGCTCTTGTTGCTCCTGGTCACCGCGCTCACGTTTTTCGCCAGCAGCTGGCTCGCATGGTTCTTCTCAAAACAGATCACGCGCCCGCTCGAAAACCTGGCCAACGCCATGGACGAGATCGCCGCCGGCCACTACCAGCAGCGCGTCACCATCTCCGCGACAGAAGAGCTGGGCGAGTTGTTGCAGGCCTTCAATCACATGGCCGCCGACCTCGAACAGAGCCGCATGATCGCCGAGCAGTCCACGGAGCAGCTCTTCGAAGCCAATGCCACGCTCGAAGAACGTCGCCACGAACTGGAAACAATTCTCGAAACCATTCCCGGTGGCGTCGTCACGCTCGACGCAACGTTGCAGATCACGCAGGCCAATCAGGCATTCATCGACCTTCTGCCTCCGGGCGCACCGCAATCCCTCCAGGGCGTGTCTCTCACCAGCATTGTTCCGGAAGACATCGCCACCGAACTGACTCTGCTCGCGCGCCGCGCACAGCGCATGGGCGTTGCCGCCACCGAGCTTGAAATGCGCAACCCTAAAGGCAAGCTCAACCTCGCTGCAACCATGGCTATGCTGCAACTCGGCCAGAACCGGCGCGGCTCCGTCCTTGTCCTTGAAGACGTGACGGAATTCCTCCAGGCGCAGCGGCAGCTTGCATGGAAAGAAGTCGCGCAGCGCGTTGCGCACGAAATCAAGAATCCGCTCACGCCGATCGCTCTCTCAGCCGAGCGCATCAAGCGACACCTCGATCGCAACGCGCCGGAATCGCCGGGCGTTATCCGTTCCTGCAGCGACGTCATCCTCGGCTCAGTCGAAACGCTCCGTACTCTTGTCGATCAATTTGCCGTGCTGGCGCAGTTCCCCACCGCGCATCCAAAGCCAGCCGATCTGAATGTCATCGTAGAAAATGCGTTGCGCCTCTTCGAAGATCGTCTTGGCGACATTCGTGTCAGTGTGCATCTCTCGCCTCAGCTGCCAGCCGTCATGGCAGATGCAGAAGCGCTGAAACGCGCTCTCGCCAACCTTATCGACAATGCCGCCGAAGCCATGCAGGAGAGCCGCCGGCGCGTATTGACCGTCGAAACCGGGCTCACCGACCATCACGAAATGGCCGAGGTCACCATCACCGACACCGGGCATGGCCTCACCGATGAAACCCGCGAGCGCCTCTTCCTGCCCTACTTCTCCACCAAGCAGCGTGGCACCGGACTGGGATTAGCCATCGCAGCAAAAATCATTCAGGATCACCAGGGAGCCATCCGCGCCGAACAAAACTATCCTCTCGGCGCTCGCTTCATTATCGAGCTCCCGCTTGCAGCCATGTCAAATGGCAGCGTCAACGGCAGCGGCGACACCGCGCAAACCATCCCCGCCCATCCCTCTTTCGACAAGGCCGCTCGATGAATCACATCCTTGTTGTGGATGACGAAGCCGACATTCGCAAGCTCCTCGGAGAAATCCTGCGCGAAGAAGACTACGCCGTTGCCAGCACCGGAACAGCAGGAGAAGCGCTCGTGCTGTTGCGCGACGTGAGCTACGACGTCATGCTCCTCGACATCTGGCTTCCCGACCGCGACGGTCTCGAAGTGCTGAGCGACATTCGCTCTCTCGAAACCGAGAACAAGCCGGAGGTCATCATCATCTCTGGCCACGGGACGATCGAAACAGCAGTGCGCGCCACTAAGCTCGGCGCCTTTGACTTCCTCGAAAAACCACTCTCGCTCGAACGCACGCTCATCGTCGTCAAGAACGCCATCGAAGCCAAGCGTCTGCGGAGCGAGAACCAAGAATTCAAGCGTCAGCTCGCGCTGCAAACCCCGATCACCGGAGAAAGCGTTCCGGCAAAAGCACTGCGTCAGCAGATCAAGCTCATGGCCCCCACTAATGGCCGTGTGCTTATCTTCGGCGAATCCGGCAGCGGGAAAGAGCTGATCGCGCGCGCCATCCATGCAGAGAGCCAGCGCCGCGAGCGCGTCTTCGTAGAGCTGAACTGCGCCGCCATTCCAGAGGACTACATCGAGAGCGAACTCTTCGGATACCGCAACAGCGCCATCCCCGGAGGCCCCGCGGAAAAACGCGGCACCTTCGAACGCGCCGATGGCGGCACGCTCTTCCTCGATGAAGTCGGTGACATGAGCCTGAAGACACAGGCGAAGGTGTTGCGCGCGCTCGATGAACAACGCTTCACCCCGGTAGGCGCGACGCATGCCATGAGCGTCGACGTGCGCGTCATCGCCGCAACCAACAAGAATCTCGAAGAAGAAATAGCCAAGGGAAACTTCCGCGAAGACCTTTTCTATCGACTCAACGTAATCCCCTTCTACGTCCCGCCGCTCCGCGACCGCAAAGAAGATATCCCCTTACTCGCACGCGACTTTCTCCGCGCCTTCGGCCGCGAGTATGGCCGCTCCCGCCTCGATATTGCCGAAGACGCAATCGAGCTGCTCAAGCAATACCACTGGCCAGGAAATGTCCGCGAGCTGAAGAATCTCATCGAGCGCGTCCTCATCCTGAACCCGCAGGCACCGCGTATCGAGCGCAAACACTTGCCGATGCTCGTGCATCGCGGCGTCAGCAAACGCAGCGAAGACTTCAGCACGCTTCACCAGGCACGCGAAGCCTACGAACGCGACTACATCCTGAAAAAAATCGACGAATGCCACGGCAACATCAGCCGCGCCGCAGAATCGCTTGGCCTTGAACGAAGCCACCTCTACAGAAAAATGAGAACGCTGGGCATCAGCGTTCGCGAATAGCAAAAACTTCAACTAAGCACTGCCATTCTGAGCGGAGCGAAGAATCTGTTTTCTGCATCGGTCAGTACGAAAACTGGTGCCCCATCCTATCGCACGGTTTTGCGATAGAATGGGAAAGCACAGGCATGATATGGCATCGAATCCAAGAACCTCCAGGAACGGACGCTACTTCTCGTCTTCTTTTTTACCCAACTCTTCTAACTGCCTGCGCCAATCGAGCGACTCCACAAATCCGCGCCGCTCGCGCCAGTTCTCTTCCACAATCACATGCAGCTCAAGAAACACCCGCGATCCCAGTAGCGACTCGATCTCCTTGCGCGCATTCGTACCGATGCTCTTGAGTTTGCTCCCGCCCTTGCCGATCAGGATCGCCTTCTGCCCATCGCGCTCGCAATAAATCGCAGCCGCAATCCGCGTCAGCGGATTCTTCGCATTCACTTGCGGCTCTTCAAAGCGCTCAATCACCACGGCCGAAGCGTAAGGAACTTCTTCACCTGTCTCCTGCAAAATGCGCTCGCGAATCAGCTCGGCAACCAGAAACCGTTCCGGCTGATCCGTGTACTGGTCTTTCGGAAAATACCGCTGTCCCTCCGGCAGATACTCGACCAGCTTCGCTACCAGCCGCTCCAGCCCATCGCCCTTGCGCGCTGAAATCGGAAAAACTTCGGCAAACGAATGCAGCGCGCTTAACTGCGCAATCAGCGGCGCCAGGGTCTCTTTTGTGACGAGATCGATCTTGTTGATAACTAAGAAGACCGGACAATCAAGCTTTTTGATCAGCTCAAAGACGAACGCATCCTCGCTCGCGCCACGCTTCTTTTTCTGTTCGTCATCGGCATCGCCATCCGGAAGCTCCAGCCGCCGCGTAGCATCCACCATCAGCAGGACCACGTCGCGGCTCTCCAGCGCATCGTGAACCTCCTGCATCATGCGCCGGTCAAGCCACGATCCCGGCTTGTGCACTCCCGGCGTATCCACAAACACAATCTGCGCCGCCGGATACTTCCCCTTCTTCGCCGCCACTTCCACCACGCCATGGATCCGCGTGCGCGTAGTCTGAGGCTTGCTAGTGACAATGGCAACCTTCTCGCCCACCAGCGCATTCAACAATGTGGATTTGCCGGTATTCGGCCGGCCAAGAATTGAAACAAATCCGGATCGCAACACTACTTGCCGCCCGTCGCGGCAACAGCGGCATCCAGCATCGAGTACAGCTTGCTGAAATCCGTCACCTCGATCGCATTCGTCACGCCGTGCTTGTCCGTCACAATCCAAACCGTAGGCGTCTGATGGACGCCAAGCCGCACACCCAGGTCATAGTCCGCCTTCACCGCAGCCGCGAATTTACCCTGCGGATCAATCACAAACGGCAGCGCCACGCCATGATCTTTCGCAAACTTCTCTGTGAACGAACGCAGATCATCCGGCGTCTCGATCGATAGCTGATGGGCATAGACCTCGTCACGATACTCATCGCCCAGCTTCTGGGACTTAGTATCAAACCAGCGCGCATTCACCGCAGCTTGCGAGCTCCAGCGATGGTATGCAATCGGAAAATCATGCCGCTCCCACGGAATGTGGTATTTCGCCACGGCATCCTTAAGCAGAGGATTCTGGTGCGCGCAACTCGGACACTCCAGATCGGCAAACTCAATCAGCGCTACCTTCGCTCCCGCAGGGGGCTTCAGCGCGCCCTGGTCCATGGCCGCGCTGCTCGGCGACGCGCTCCCGAAAACCAAAGTGCACGCTCCAACAAATGCAAGAAGACTTCGCAACATAAATCCCTCACCAAAATTCTATCGTGCAGTCCAACCCGTTAGACTGAATTCACGACCATGCGTTACCTGATCGCCCTACTCGCCGTCGCCGGAATCGTCGCTGCAACCCTCGCGCTACGCATCCACTACTCCATGGACGCACCACCCTGCGACATCAACGCGCACTGGGATTGCGGCATCGTCAATCACAGCCGCTACTCCGCGATTCACGGAATCCCCGTCGCAGCCATCGGCATCGCCGGCTATGCAGTCATCGCGATCCTTGCGCTCTTCCGGCGCTACCGCCTGCTCCTCGCAACATCGCTCGCCGGCCTTGCATTCACGCTCTATCTCACCAGCATTGAAGCGCGCATCCTCGAAATCTGGTGCCTCTACTGCGTCATCTCGCAGGCCATCATGGCGCTCATTTTCCTGTTGTCGATTGCCGCCCTCATCTGGTCGCGAAAATCTACGGCGTAACCGCCTCTTCCTGCTTGCGTGAGACGCGCAGCCGCTCGATGCGCCGATCCGTCGAAGCCAGCACTTCAAAGCGCAAGCCGTCTTCCTCCACCACTTCGCCCGGCATCGGAATCCGCCCTGCTACCTCGCTCACGAGGCCGGCGACCGTCGTCGCCTCGTAGTCTTCCGGCTTCTCCCAGAGCTCGCCGAACAGCTCTTCCAGCCGCTCTATATCCAGATTTCCCGGCACCAGCCACGAACCATCCGCCTCGTGCTTCGGCGATTCCAGTTCGTCTTCTTCGTGCTCATCCGCGATCGAGCCCACAATCTCTTCCAGCAGGTCCTCGATCGTCACCAGGCCCGCCACGCCACCGTATTCGTCAATCACAATGCGCATGTGCTGCTTCTCGCGTTGCATCTCGCGCAACAGCTCGTTCACTTTCTTCGTTTCCGGAACGAAAGCAGCCGGACGTTGAATGCTCGATACCTTCCGCGTACGCGCAGCCTCATCGCTCACGCGCAGCAGGTCGTGCGCAAACGCTATGCCGGTAATCTGATCCAGCGTCCCTTCATACACCGGCACGCGCGATACCGGATGCTTCTCAATCAGCCGCAGCAATTCTTCTAGAGTTGTCGATCCGGAAATGGCAATGATCTCCGGACGCGGTGTCATTACCTCGCGCACCACCTTGTCGCCAAACTCCACCGCTGATCGCACCAACTCACGGTCGCCTTCCTCAATGATTCCCTCTTCCTCGCCCGCCTCAATCAGCGCCTCAACAGCTTCTGACGAAGACGTGCTTTCCTCCGCAGGCTTCGGAGCCTCGGCCAGCGCGGCAATCGACAACAGGAATCCAAGAAATACCGTGATCGGCAGGACAAGATAGAAGAGCGGCTGCAGCAACCAGCGCACGCGCACCACCCACAGCCCGCGTGTGCGCGTAAAGAACACAAACGGCAGCAGCCGGTTGAAGAGCGCAATCACCAGCACCACGCCCAGCACCGCCTGCCCAATCTCTCCGAACGTGGGGCGGTCTGTCACCGACGTGCGGTCAAACAACAGCATTCCAAAAATCAGCGTCAGGCAGGCTAGCGACAGTTGCGAAAGAATCGCCGCCGAAAGCATCAAGCGTTCGCGGCTCAGCCCCAGCTTCGGCTCCACAAGCTGCTCCCACGCATCAATGTTTTCCTGAAATTCACGGGAAAGAAACTTCCCCATCTCCGAATAGAGCCGGTCCACATACGAGGCCAGCGTCAGCACAATCAGCAGCAGAAAGATCAATATGGCTGCTTCGACGGTCATCGCATACGGCTCCGAACTTCCGCGGTGCTTCGCTTTCTTGCCGGAGCACGCACACCCCGCGCCATCTTACTGCTCCGTTGAATCAAACCTACAGGCAAATCAAGTTCCTTCCGCAGCGCGCTTTCCTTCCGCGCCATCTGTCCCTTATCCGTTTCGTGGTCGAAGCCTGCCAGATGCAGCACCCCATGCAGCATCAGAATCTTCACCTCCACCTGCAGCGTGTGGCCGTGCTCATCAGCCTGCCTCTTCGCTGTTTCGAGCGAAATAGCCAGATCCCCCGCCTGCTTTGGAGCCTCACCCGGAAACTCATCAACCGGAAACGACAGCACGTCCGTCGCCTTGTCCTTCTTGCGAAAATCACGGTTGAGCCCGCGAATTGTCGCATCGGTTGCCAGCAGCACCGACACTTCCCCGTGCAGACCCACCGCCGACTTCGCCCTGGACAAAAAGCCACGCAGCTCTCGCATCTTCAGCGCAGCCTTGTACGTTTTCAAATCAGTCAGGCTCGATGCAGTCGCAGCAGCTGGCTCGATCAGGATCATAAGGGGAGAAAAAGGGCTGACCAAAGCCAGCCCTTATATTGATGGTACCGCAACCGGTTTGAAATCTACTGCGGCTTCGACGGCGCACGCGTCTCGCCCGACTCCGGCAGCGTAAGCGGAAGTTCCCGCTGCGCGCGTCCAAAACTGTCGTAGGCGCGAATAATGCGCTGCACCAGGTGATGCCGCACTACGTCTCCATCCTCAAAGCGGATAAAGCGAATTCCATCCACGCCATCGAGAATATTCATCGCTTCAATCAGCCCCGACTTGCGCGGATTCGGCAAATCGATCTGCGTAATATCGCCGGTAATCACAGCCTTGGCGTTGTTGCCCAGACGCGTCAGAAACATCTTCATCTGCTCGCTGGTCGTGTTCTGCGCTTCGTCCATGATGATGAAAGCATCGTTCAAGGTGCGGCCGCGCATAAACGCCAGCGGTGCCACCTCGATCACGTTGCGCTCCAGCATCTTGTCAACTCGCTCTGGCTCAAGAAGGTCATACAGTGCATCATATAAAGGACGCAGATATGGATCGACCTTCTCCTGTAGACTGCCCGGCAGGAAGCCCAGACGCTCCCCCGCTTCCACAGCCGGCCGCACCAGCACAATCCGGTTTACCTTCTTCGCCAATAGCGCCGCAGCAGCCATGGCTACACCAAGATACGTCTTGCCCGTGCCAGCGGGCCCGATACCGAAAACCATGTCCGCCTGCTCAATGGCCTCGACATAGTGGCGCTGATTGAGCGAGCGCGGCTGCACCATCCGCTTGATTCCCGCCGAGCGCTGCTTGCCGCTTTCGACAAGGCTGCGCAGCGTTACCGCCGGATCTGCGACCACCAGCTTCAGCATGCCGTGGAGTTCGCCATTCTGCAGGTTCACCCCGTTGCGGCGCAGATGCTCGTAGTCGGTAAAGATGCGTTCCACACGCGCAAGGCTCTCCTGCGAGCCTTCCACTTGTACGGCATCCGATTTCAGATCGATGCGCACATGGAGAGAATCTTCCATGAGTCTCAGATTTTCGTCGCGGGTCCCAAACAGGGGCTCAAGATTCGGCGTGATTTCCAGCGCTTTTTTCATCAAGCGGAGAAATAACCTCCCAGGTCGGCTGTAGGAACAGTCACCATGTGTATGTTGGTTTTAGGGAATCGGGGGGCGGGACACAGCGTAGTTGGTACCACATAAATTGGATGCGGTAACCGGAGCATCGGATTGGCAGTTGGCACCAAATCTTCGCCGTTTATGGGGTCAGAGTAGCGCTGCTCCCGTCTGCCGTCAATGGAGAACTGATGAAAAGACATCAAAACCGTATCGAACTGGTTCCCTGAGCTGCCGAATATCAGCGATCTACTTAAGATTCGTCATCCCCACCGCGGCAGAACCAAGCGAACTCCCGCTCGAAGCTCCAACAGGTTGTGATTTCCCCGCCAGATACGTATCAATCACCGTCAAAAACTTCGCCAACCAGTTCGAAAGGGCTGGCCAGGCCGGTCCCGTCACCAGGTTCCCATCCACAACCGCCTCGGTCATCGGAATCTCAATGTACTTGCCACCTGCCAACTCTACATCTGGAGCAGAGGCCGGATAGGCGCTCACTTTTCTGCCCGCAATCACATCCGCCGCAGCCAGCAGCTGTGCTGCATGGCAAATGGCCGCAACCGGCTTATTCTCATCGAAGAAATGCCGCACGATCTCCAGCACCTTCTTGTTCATCCGGATATATTCCGGCGAGCGCCCGCCCGGAATGATCAGACCGTCATACTCCTCGGCGCGAACATCGGCAAACGACGCATTCAGCAGAAAGTTATGCCCGACTTTCTCCGTGTACGTCTGGTCGCCTTCAAAGTCATGAATCGACGTCCGCACAAAGTGCCCGGCCTTCTTGTCCGGACAAACCACATCGACGGTATGCCCCACCATCTGCAGTGCCTGAAAGGGCACCATAATCTCGTAGTCCTCAACGTAGTCCCCCACCAGCACCAACAATTTCGCAGTAGCCATCGTCACACTCCCTCTCTATCGTTGTCACTTCCCATTCTAGGATGAGAACGGAGCCACAGGACTCCATCAATTTCCTGTCAGAAGAATTGTCATCCTGAGCGGAGCGTAGCGGAGTCGAAGGACCTGCGGTTCTCATCTACATAATGAAGTAATAATTAAGGAGCCTCCGTGAGCCCGACCCAAGCCATCTCCGCCACAGCCGCCGGAACCTTCACCCTCGGAGGCGATCTCACCGTCAACCGCCTGGGCTATGGAGCCATGCGCATCACCGGCAAAGGCATCTGGGGACCACCCGCCGACAAAACTGCCGCGCTCGCCACCCTCCGCCGTGCCATCGAACTCGGCGTCAACTTCATCGACACAGCCGACTCCTACGGCCCCAACGTCTCTGAAGAGTTGATCGCCGAAGCCCTCCACCCCTACCCCGCAGGCCTCGTCATCGCCACCAAGGGTGGATGGGAGCGCGTAGGCCCCGGGCAGTGGGTGCACAACGCCAGTCCGAAGCACCTGAAAGAAGCCGTCGCCGGCAGCCTCCAGCGCCTGCGCCTCGACCGCTTCGACGTCTATCAACTCCACGTCCCCGATCCGGCCGTTTCTTTCGACGCGTCTATGGAAACGCTCGCCGAACTGCGCCAGCAGGGCAAGATCCGCCACGTAGCGCTCTCGAACGTCACGCAGGAACACGTCGAGCGCGCCCGCAAAATCGTCCCCATTGTCTCGGTCCAGAACCGCTACAGTTTCGCTGATCGCGAATGGGACTTCCTGCTCAACTACTGCGAGAAAAACAACATCGCCTTCCTGCCGTGGGCACCGCTGGGCCAGAACCGCGCAGCGCACGAAGCCCTGGAGAAGGTAGCCAAAGAACTTAACGCGACACCGCTACAGGTAGCTCTCGCGTGGCTCCTGAAGCGGTCAAAGGTCATCATCCCTATCCCGGGGACGTCCTCCGTAGCCCATCTTGAAGAAAACGTAGCAGCCGCAGCGCTGGATTTACCCTCGGACGCTTACTCTGAACTCGCAGCGGTAACACCGCCGCCAGCAAGTTTGCGTTAAGCACGCAAATCAATGAAGGCGTGCGTGGAGAGCGCTATCTACGCGCCTCTGCGCAAAGCTTCAAGATAGCTGTATCCCCAATACGTGTCGGGCAGAAGCACATGGTCCTCGGTCCATTCGTTCCATGCAGCAATGTAGATAAGCTTGCGGCCGCTTTTATCAGCGACCGTATGCCGCGCGGCGCGCACCAGACGCTCAAATTGGTCCGGCGACCGGTTAATGGCAACCGCAGCAAATTCTTCAAAGCGTGGACTGTCATCCCATCCAACCGAAACGCATGGATGAAACGGTACGGTCACCTTCGCCAGCTTTTGCTTCCACGACGCGATCGCCTCAACCGCACCCACTCCGTACGGAACACGCGAGCCCGGCGGCTTACCGCCGTAGGTCCAGCCAAAGGTTCCATATTGCGTCGCGCTGTCGAATCCGAACTCGTGAAGCTGCGTCTCCATGCGGTCGTATCCATTCGCGACTTGCAGATGCAGCTTCGGAAACCCCAGCTTCAGAGCACGCTCCCGCATGCGTTCGAGGCCCCGCTTCGCGCCATCTGCATTCAGTTGTTCAATGAGCTTGCCGCCATCAAAAATGCAGAACAGCGGAGCATCATCGATTCGGAAATAATTCGGCTGGCTGAAATAGTGCTCGGCGCAGTACTCAGTCACGCGGTCAAAGTCAGCCAGCGTGTGCGTCTGCGGAAGGATGGTAGCCGCCTGATCCGGCGATCTCGCTGGATAGACATTTTTCCAGTCATGGTTCGCCCACATGATGGCGAATTTCAGCTTGCTGCGATTGTCTGCTTTTAGAAAACCCTGCTCCAGTTGCTCCTGATAAAACTGCGTGCCCTCATGCCAGTACCAGTCAACAAGCCAGGCATCCACCCCATACGTCGCTGCAAGGTCGATTTCCTTCACCGCCCACTCCGGCTCCGCTTCGTTGTAGCAACCCCACAGCGGATAATGCGGCATGCTGTGTCCCGGAAAAAGAGGCCGCGCATTGCGCAACGCGTCGAACTCCGTCCAGCCCTTGCCAAAGTGCTTCTCCATATACGGCGACGGATGCCAGCTGGGAAAGTTGTAGGCAATCACCACCACGTCCGGCGGCTTCTGCAGCTGCCGCGTCCCCAGCGCCGCATAAAGACGCTCGTCCGTAAAGTAGCCATCCATCGCCTCAGGCCCAATCAGCGCGGGAGGCAATGCTGGCCAGACTTCCGTTGCGCGATGCGCGCTCTCGGTTGTCTGTGCGCCAGCTGGTCCGCTCAGGCCGGCTGCGATACCCGCCTGTATCGCCGATGAAAGAAAGGTGCGTCGCTTCACGTAGTCCTGCCCCCATAATGAAATTCGTGGACAAGGCTAGCATCCGCAGCCGCACCCGCGTTCAACGAATCCAAACCGTAGGCTCGCGAATCTATAATGTTGATGGGTCGCCGATTCGCAGAACTCGCATTTACCCCGCTCGTGAAAGCGCAGCAGGAGAAGCACGGAAGCCGCAAGGCCTACATGCGCGTGGAGCAGTCCTTTATTTCCGGCAGCGATCTTGGCCCTGACGAGCAGCAGATGATCCGTACCCGCGACAGCTTCTACATGGCTTCCGTCAGCGAATCGGGCTGGCCCTACGTCCAGCATCGCGGCGGGCCCAAGGGCTTTCTGCACGTGCTCGACGAACAGACCATCGGCTTCGCCGACCTGCGCGGCAACAAGCAGTACATCAGCCTCGGCAACCTCCAGCACGATGACCGCGTCACGCTCTTCCTGATGGACTACCCCTCGCAAAGCCGACTCAAGATCCTAGGTCACGCCGAATTCCACGAAGACGACGTAACCGCGCACGAATTGCTCGAAACTTTGCGCATGCCGGAAGAAAAAACGCCCGCCGAACGCATCGTCCTGATCCACGTCGAAGCCTTCGACTGGAATTGCCAGCAGCACATTACGCCGCGCTACACGCAGGAAGAGATTGCCGAGATCTTCGAACCGATGCGCCGTCGCATCGATGCGCTCGAAAAAGAGAACGCGCGCCTGCGCGCCGCTCAGCCGCCGTCATCCTTGATTGCACAAACAGACTAAGGAACCATTCCGCAATCGAACATCTTGTTCGCAATAGGCGCGGCAATCTTATTGATAAAGATCGTGCGCAACTGCGGATCGCTCTTCAAAAACGCGATCGCCTTCTGCTCTTCCGCCGTCGGAGGCGCCTTTGCCGCCTTCTCTTCCTTCAACTGCGCGCAGGGGGTGGTTTGGTACTTCGTAATCACCTTTGCGGCAACCTTATCTAGAATGGGGTGCTGATCCTGCGCGTAGGTTCCGCTCGCAACGGTCAACGCGAAAGGCAAAACCAACAAAATCGAAATGCTGCTGATGCGCATAAGCTTCACGGTGCAGTTCTCCTCGTTTGATATTTGAAGTTGTTCAAAGTATGTGCGGGGGACCCAACAGATGGTGAATTTCGCCAGCCCCGATGCCCAGGCCGCGAAATTCACACGAACCACATTAGGCCCGACCGCACAGCTGGGCAAGCAGCCGAATACAATGGCTCTACCCATGCCGAGAATCATGACCCGACCTGTGCCACGACTCCTGCCCCTGCTCTTCATCGCCACCTGCATCACTGCAACCGCACAGGACGCGCAGCAACTGCCGCCGCTCTCCTACGAATGCCAGCGCGCCGTAAACCCCATCGTCATCGACGGCAAGCTCGACGACCCCGCCTGGGCCAGCGCATCCTGGACCTCCGACTTCGTCGACATCGAAGGCTCTTCCAAACCCGCACCGCGCTTCCGCACGCGCGCCAAGCTGCTCCACGACGACAAATATCTCTACATCGCTGCCGAGCTCGAAGAGCCAAACGTAACCGGCACCCTCACCAAACACGACTCCGTCATCTTCCGCGATAACGACTTCGAAGTTTTCATCAAGCCGCTCCCCGACACCGAAAGCTACTACGAATTCGAAATCAACGCCCTCAACACCAGCTGGGACCTCTTCCTTAACAAGCCCTACAACCAGGGCGGCAAAGCCGACAACAGCTGGGATATCGCCGGCCTCAAAACCGCCGTCGCAATTGAGGGAACGCTCAACAGCCCCAACGACACCGACCGCGGATGGACGCTCGAAATCGCATGGCCCCTCACCGCCTTCGCATCACGACAGACCGTACTGCCGCCGCAGTCCGGAACAACATGGCGCATCAACTTCAGCCGCGTCGAGTGGAAGCCCGGCAACCCGAAAGAGGACAACTGGGTCTGGTCGCCGCAGGGCGTCATCAACATGCACGTCCCCGAGCGCTGGGGTTACCTGCACTTCCGCTAGCGGAGACAGCGTTCAATCACGAGTTGCACATCCTCCTGTGCACGTTTCCCAAAGAAAGTGAGCGCGTAAAAGTCCACAATTTATTGCCTCAGGTAAGCGCAACTGACGCAGTTACAATTTCCACAAAAAGGCCGTCATTTCCACACGACAAAATTTGCTAAACCCCCTTGCAATCGCCGCGATCAGGAGTATCTTCAATTCAACGGAAGAGAGATCTTCCAGCGAAGAGAGTAGACCAAAGGGCCATCAGGAGAACCGGCAACGGATCTCGCGAAGCAACCGGGCAACTGGAAGCTTTGGATGGAACCGGGAAAGCTCTTACAATGAACGGAGCGACGGGAGAGAACGGGAAGCGCGGGCCGCAAGGTTTGCAGGTCTCGAAGGATCCTGAAGCAACGTAGTTGTGATTTGGAAGCCGAACCAGATCTTCGAAAAAAACGGAAGAAGGGGCGAGATCCCGCAAGGGAAATCGCCCCTTCGCTTTTCTGCAAACAGTGCGCCGCGCAAATCAGGTGGCGCAGTGCGAATTCGGATCTTTGACGAAACTCAGCTTGGGCGCAAAAGTAAAGGTGCCGTTGCCGTTCCCCAACATCACCTCAAACGTGTACCCGCTGTCGTCGCCATACGTAACCGCCAGATCGACAATACCGTCTCCGTTAAAATCCGCGGCCGCTAGCTGGGCCACGGTTCCCGGCATCCGCAACGGAAAAGACCACCCGCGCTGAAACGATCCGTTACCCGAGCCCATCAGCACCGTCACCGAACTCGCTCG
>Ga0207060_10006_pt2 | contig 42505 bp, 28 predicted proteins | sample Alteio_BWMinCont_30_FD_153270 | JGI IMG/M metagenome (GOLD analysis project Ga0207060, IMG submission 153270) | Enriched cells from forest soil in Barre Woods Harvard Forest LTER site, Petersham, Massachusetts, United States -... | ecosystem: Environmental > Terrestrial > Soil > Temperate forest >...
GTTGCTCCTGACAAGAAATTAGTTCCGCTAATGCTGACAGACGTTCCCCCCGCCGTGCTCCCGCTCTGCGGTGTAATCGATGTCAGCGTCGGCGCAGGGCTAGCCGGCTGTGCTGCGATGGCAAAGGTAAAGCCATTCGACCCGACGAGAGATGCGCTCTGACCATCAGGATTGGTGACCGTGATATTTGCCTGACCTGCGGCGTGGGCTGGTGTGACGGCATTGATCGTGGTGCCATTGACTACGCTCACGCTTGTAGCAGCGATGGTGTCAAACTTGACCGTTGCTCCTGACAAGAAATTAGTTCCGCTAATGCTGACAGACGTTCCCCCCGCCGTGCTCCCGCTCTGCGGTGTAATCGCGCTCACGGTTGGCGCAGGACTAGCCGGCTGCGCTGCGATGGCAAAGGTAAAGCCATTCGACCCGACGAGAGATGCGCTCTGACCATCAGGATTGGTGACCGTGATATTTGCCTGACCTGCGGCGTGGGCTGGTGTGACGGCATTGATCGTGGTGCCATTGACTACGCTCACGCTTGTAGCAGCGATGGTGTCAAACTTGACCGTTGCTCCTGACAAGAAATTAGTTCCGCTAATGCTGACAGACGTTCCCCCCGCCGTGCTCCCGCTCTGCGGTGTAATCGCGCTCACTGTTGGCGCAGGATTAGTTTGCGGAGGTGGATCGCCTGATGCAGTACCGGCGGCGCTGGAGCCCACGGTTATGCCGCATCCTGTGAGCCCAAGGATTACGGCGGCGCAAATCATCCGGCGGCGTATCCTACGAAACCTGACCATTCGACCGTTTACGACCACTGATCGTTGATCACAACAAGACATCAAAGCCCTGCTAACACTCATGTTCATGTCAATACCACTATGTGACGAATGCATTCTGATAGCCAAGCTATTTGCCTCAACGCTGACTATCGAGTTAGCTGTTGTTCTCCGATGCCTGTGGCAACAGCATTAAGAGATCGCGTCGGCGGAAAAGACCGATACGAATCCAATGGAGAGGTAGGTCAAGACTTTTTAATTGTGTGTCCGGCTAATGGCCCTGGCAATTACTTATTGCTCGCTCTTCACGGTGCATAAATGATACTGGCGTCACTAATCGTTCCCGTGCTGACCCGAACTCCCTTTTCGTCGAGGTGGCGAGCTACGGTGTCGATGATCTTGTCGCAGAGCTCGTGCGCCTCTAACAACTGCCGGAACCTGCTCACCGTGATTACATCTGGAGCAGGGGCACGTGCCAAATCGACGCCAGCAAAGCGTCGAAGGGCAATCGAATCGTACAGCACCTCTTCAATTCCGGAGTCAGACACTCTGAACCATTGCTGCACAAAAAATACTCGTAGCATGATCGAGAGAGCTGCCGTGTGTCCCCCCGAACCGACCTTCGGATAGTGCGGCTCTACAATCGCTTCCAGCTCTCTCCACGGAACCAATTCATTCATGGCATCGAGAAAGAGCTCTTTGCGCGATTTTCTTCCGTACTTCTCGATGTTGCATTGCATGCTTCGCGGCAGCCGTTGGGCCGGTGCATTCTTCTTTTCACGGCTCTGACTCAGCAGAGTTAAGTTAGACTTAGTCATATTCCCTCGGACTACATTGACGTCGCGCAAATATTTCTCCGACTACTTTGCAGGCTATATACCAAGGTTCGATCAAATACCGAGACCACAGTCGGCGGGGCTCGGATGCCAGCCGAAACAACCATTCCAAACCTACACGGCCAGCCCAGCGTGGTGGCGTAGGTATAGCGCCCGCGAAATAATCGAGCGCTGCACCACCGTTCAGGATCACGTTGGCCGTGAGCTTATCTAGGTGATCGACAATCCAATGTTCCTGTCGTGGCATGCCCATTCCCACGATCAACAATTGAGGTCGATAAGCCTCAATCTCGGCTAGTGTCACCTGAGCTTCTTGAGAAGCCGGATCCGGGTTAAAGAAACCGTGAGCAGTCTTAATTCGAAGCCCAGGGTAGCGGTGTCTTAGAACGTCGGCGCCTTTTTCTGCCACCCCAGGTCGAGATCCAAGATAAAACACTCTCCAACCGTACTTCGCCGCAACGCTTGCCAATGGCTCCATCCAATCGACAAAAGTAACACGATGTTCTCGAGATAAGGGCAAACCTAACAGACGCCCGAGGCCGATGATTGGCATGCCGTCGACGTGAATATGATCCGCAGCTGAATAGAATGTCCTCATCTTTGAGTCGTGGTGGTAAAGATAAATACTGTGAAGATTGTGATTGGCGACGACAATATGGTCACCAGCCTCAATGGTTCTGATAACAATTTCATTGAGATGGGAAATGCTTAGCGCTTCAACATCCACGCCGGCAATCCTTGACCTTCTCGCACGAGTTCTAACTAGCTGAGGATTTGTAGACTCGCTCGTCACGGGAATCAATGCATTCCTCATTCTTCTTCAAGACCAATTGTGGCTGTGTTTGGGTATTATGCCTTCCCACTGGCCACAACACGTCACGTTTTTGTAGAAATATGGCTGGTGCTTCACCGTTAAGCACCGCACGACCGGAATAAAGTTCATATAACACACGCATCGCGAAGTACGAAGGGTGAGCTATTGCAGCCCTACCTAAATGACTGCATGCTCTGGAGTATTGCCTTCGACTAAAGCAGATGTTAGCTACGCGCATCTCCTCACGGAATGCGAGTCTGCGTCGGTCGACAATGTGTTCCAAATGGGCATACACATCTTCATAATCCATTGGTGGAAAGCCATGCATATGCGAGAGAAGTAAATATTGAATATAGAGCGTATTGATCGATTGGGATTCAAGGTTTAGCGTGGAGACGCTGTCCGTATTATGTCGGAAATAGGTGGTAACCTGTGGAAGGTAGCGAATGTCATATTTAAGGGCCATACGCCACCATAGATCAATGTCCTCAACATGAAGGTCAAATCTATAGCCCCCCAATGAGATTGCTTTGTCAACATTTAGAGTCACGGTAGGGTGACATATTGCCAGAAGATATCCGCGCGTGGTGATCTCTCTTAGTTCGCCTGGTGTAGCCCTTGTGGAACGGAAAGCACCTATGCTGCGCCCGTTTTGATAATAACGTGCTTCAGAGTAAAACATCCCCGCGTCAGGAAATAACTCAATTGAACGCTTGACAATAGCCACACGATCCGGCGCGGCAATGTCATCGGCATCATGGCGCATCAACCACGGTGTCTGCGCTTCACATAACATTCTATTCAATGTGAACGTCAACCCACGATTTGGCTGTGTCTTGACTGTCAAGCGTGGATCTTTTATCGAGCGGAGATACTCAAGTCCCGAGTCTGTCGAGCCATCGTCAATGGCAAGGATAGTGAAGTCACCATCCGTCTGACGCAGTAAGCTCGCCATGCTTTCTTCTAAAAAAGGCATAGCGTTAAAGACGGGTAAACCAATTGTCAGATGTGCCATGTCGGTAAGGAGATACAGAATCGTCTGTTGATGTCTTTGCTAGGATGACCGCAGCCAGTCTCGCAATGACGGGGGCACAAACCACATCCCAAGTAGGAGACAAATATCGATCGTTCTCGGTCTGCCAACCCGAACCATTTCGGCCAATAGAGGTACGAACGCTTGCCACTCTTTTTGCCGTGCGGCCTGGGGGGCAATCTGGGTTGCTATGAAACCGGCGTAGGCGCGCCGAGTAACAAGTTCGCTTCGGGCTTGGATCCACGCTAGTGATGCTCGCCAATCTTGTCGGCGACTCACGCTGCTTCGGGACGGCTCTAGGTTCCAAATCGATAGTGGTTCATCCACGAATTCAATCCCGACTCCAGATATTCTGGTAACACGAAGTAGCCAATCCCAATCCTGGTGTTTTTGGAGCCCTTCCTCGAAGCCGACCTCTAGCAACAACCGCCTCCGCGCTAACAGGGTTGATGTTTGCAGCAGGTTTTCGCCCTGACTCCAGGAATTGCGGGCAAGAAGATATTCTGAAAGTGGTTTGGATGGCAGTTTTCTTGGCCACCGGAACTCTCCGCTTGCAGTACGCGCGACAACTTTACATGCAACTATGGGCTCTTTTGCTTCTGACGCCATCGCTACAGCGAACTGCTTCTCCAATTTTGTCGGAAACCAAATATCATCGTCGTCCAAGAAGGCGATCCATTCTCCCCTTGCTTCGCGAACGCCTTCATTCCTGGCATGAGATCCCCCGCTTTGCTGCGCTAGCTGGACAATCCTGAGCTTCGGAGAGACTCTAGATGTCAGGGAAGCGGCGGTAAAATCATCATTGCCGTCGATAACTACCACTACCTCCAACTCACGAAACGTCTGCTGCAAGGCAGAGTCTACAGCTCGGAGGACCATGTCGGGTCGTCCCGAAGTAGGTATTACTACCGTGATTAAAGGCTGGTCTATCATGATTAGCCGCTAGGTATATTTAGCCCTGGAGGTGAATGGAGAGTGAATCACCGAATGCAGCCGCAGGCTGGCGCATGAGCAGACGATCATAGATGTATTCAAGTTTTGCGGTCTGCTCTCGCAGGCTGAAAAGTTCCCGCGCCCTTTTCTGTGCCGCTAAGCTAAACTGTGCCCATAGGAGTTCGTCGTTTAACATGCGGTGGATGTTATCTGCCAAGCCTTTCACGTCCCGCTCTCCAGTCAATAGCCCCGTAACGTCATGAGCAACTGCCTCTGGAATTCCTCCCGTGGCGAAACTCACTACGGGTAAGCCCATTGCCTGCGCTTCGGCGAAGACTAGCCCAAACCCCTCTGACGTGCCTCTGGAAGTGGTGAAACTTGGCACGCTGAATACTTTCGCTCGATTCATCCAAAGACGTACTTCACTTTGGTTTCTTGCACCCAGGAATTGGTAATTACGGATTTGTGTTGACGCCATTTGCTCAAGCTGGGTGCGAAGCGGACCATTGCCAATCACAACCAGACTAGCGTCTGGAATGTCTCGCTGCACCAGGGTCATTGCCCGAATTAAAAAGTCACAGCCTTTGTTCTCAACGAGACGTCCAACGAAAAGCACCGTGGGTGTTCGCGAGATAGTCAGATCTGGCTTGAATAAATTAGTATCAACGCCAACATAATGAACCAATATTTTCTCGGAAGGAAATCCTTGTCGAATTAATCTCTCGCGGACAAACTCTGAAACAGCGATAAATAGCGACCCCTCTCTTTGTATTCGTCGCTTCCAGCGAAGATACCGACGATATTCATATGAATACTTACGGGCATATTCCTCTTTCATTGTCACGTCGAAGCCGTGAAATGTTACCACTAGAGGGACATCCAAGCGACGAGCCAGCCATAGCCCTGGAACTCCATCCAAGCCAAAGTGTGCGTGTACCAATACAGGTTTGATACGGCGAAGCTCACGGGCCAGGCCAGGAGCTAGGCCAAAGAATCGATACAAGGCTTTCCGGGTGGACCCCAAAATGCCTGTTTCGTCGATGACATGAGATCTGCCCTCAGGCAGCGGCAGGCCATCCACGCGAGTGCATCCAACAAAATGAGGAATAAAGCGCTCAAAAGCTTCAGGCTGGGATAGTATAAACGTCTCTGAAAGTGGGAGTAGGCTGGAGCGATAGATCAAAATCGATGGATGTTTGTGTTGGATAGCATTCATGGCCATCGACTTCCCACACTTTCGCTTTGGTAGGCTAGCGACGCATAGCCGGCTGCATGAGATGGTGCGGGATTACCAAGTTGTCCTTCTATCGGTGTTGGGAGTACATTCCTTGCTTCGTTCACCACAAAAACGGTCGCAGCCACGTAGAGTACCCAAAAGAGGTTATCCTGTCTTAGGATGGAGCCCTCGCTCAAGTTGAAGAGGAACATGAAGCTGATATAGGTGAGCGGCCACAGACCGATGATGGATGACTGTTGACGTGCCCAGTTAAGGCCACACCGTGCGCTCACAATCATTCCTGCCAGGAATAGGACTAGGCCGACCACGCCAAGTTCTTCAACGAGGTCGAGAAAACCGTTGTGCGAATGGGGCACGTGCCAATGCAAGATTGACCAGATGTCTGCGGAAGCCTGACTTTCCATTCCCATCCAGAAGGTGCTATAGCCATATCCAAGCCACGGGTGGTCTAAGATTTTCGGCAGAACAGCACTCCATATATCGACCCGACCTGACAGTGTTGTATCTCGTCCCAGCAGCGCCGCCAAGTCGCTTGAGTCGAAGAGGAGCGCCAGGGCACTGGTAATCCCAATGAGTACCAATGATGCTGTAACACAAACTCGCAACATGGATCGTTGACGCGCCTTCGTAAACAACCACAGAAGGGCTAGCAGGATAGGGACCGCCATGGCAGAAGTAGCCGAGCGCGCTGCCACAATCATACTGGCGCAAAGCATCGCAGAAATGCTGTATGCCCAACGATACGTCTTACTATCAAATGCCAGAAATAGGGAAACCAGAACACCTAATGACATGAGACGCCCGAACGTATTCTTCTGCACGAAGACGCCTCTCCAAGCGTTATTTGTCAATGCTGAATCAATTCCGACATCTGGACGCAAAGCCACGACGATAAGGCTGCCAACGATCGCCAGCGCACAAGCCCAACATAGCAATTGCAAGAGCTGACGCTGTGAGTAACGAAAAGCAAGATACAACCCGAAAGCGCTTGTAGCAGCTAGATTCACACAGCGCCGAAGTGCAAAGCCGGGAGCGTCTGACCACAACACCGACACGAATGCAAGCACGACGATTGCCCAAACAAGTTTAGTATTGCGCAGGTAGTCCACGGCCTCTCGGCGGTGAATAATCAGCAGCACAGCCACCATTGAATAGACGACTATCTGACCAACTAACAATGCTGTATTTGCCTGCGTCGGATCGCTACTCTCAGAATCTGCTTGCTTCTGTATTGCAGCCATAACTGCATTTTGCGGCTTTTCGTCAAAGCTCTGCGCGCTCTGCTGGTTAAGCAGTAGAGCGAATGCCCCTGCATAAAACAGAATTGCGCACACCGTAAAGATTCTTTCTAGATGTTTCAGCATAAAGTCGGATCTAAGGGGATGGAATTGTAGTGTTGAATCATGCGTATCCCGAGGAGGTACGCATAAGAATTATGAACTATCTGAGGAAATGCGCTTAAAGCGCAAACGACGAAAGACTTGCGGCTACCAAATGCCGCTGTGGCTACCCGTAAGGAGGTACGAGAGTCGAGCGGCTGAGGCGAGGGGTGGAAGTAGGCTTAGTCTTAGCACACCATGGAAATCGCGGCGGTTCGCCATGCTGAAGATCTGGTTTCCATATAGCTGTGCTACATGTTGTACGGGCACCCTGAGCCATATGCCTCGCACAAATATATCGTCTACGCCAAGCCGGGCGTCGGCAAGAATATGACGATCGAGCCTGTGAGCTGCCCCGCGGAACCTTGAGACAAATTCGGTCACAATTCGGAGATAAGTCGCGACGCCTGGCCAGATGCCCCCAAGATCAGCAGCGTATCTCAGCTCATCCATATCAAGCCTTCCGGACTCGAGGATAGAGTGCGTATTTACAATGTCACAGACGCGTATATAGAGATGGCGATACATGCGCTGAAGAGTGGCAGCGATAACTCGTTCCTCGAGCGCTGGCACCATCAAAGTGTAACCGCCAAACCGTTCTGATACGCGCCGCGTTCGGAACCTTTCAGCAATAGCTATGTGTTCACCTGTCTGTCCCAGATAGCCATGGTGAATCTCGACTGACTTGTTAAGGCCTTTTACACCGAAATTACATTTATGTGCGAGTCGATCACCCCATGTTCTACCTTTTAACTGTGCCTCGAAGAGTTGCGTCATGGCGCGAGTGACCTCTTGTGGGCTGCTTGTCGTGTAGAGGTCCAGGTCATTGCCGATGTCAGGCCAGTGATCGAGTGATTTCATCACTGTAATCTGAATCCCTGCGCCTTCCAGCTTTTGGCAGATATCTGCCAGAAATCCGAGGGAATCGGTAATGACACTCTGTTCTCTAGACACTGCCTCATTGCACCATACAGCCACCTCTGCATACCCGCGCGTTTGCGCGAACTCACGCAACGGGGTTAAAGCACGTAGTGGCACATGATGTGAGTTGGCAAGAGCAAGAAACTGTGCCTTTTGGTCGCGATTAGATTGCTCAAGGGATCGGAGCAGGGCATCCGACTGGTTGCAAGCGCCGAGGCTGAGCTTCAATAAGTCGTGAATCTGATGTTCGCTATTCATCGTTTCGATCATTTGTGAACACGAGGCTGACGTGAAGGTGAAAGCGGGTGGCACAAAGAGTTAACTACTGAGCTTCCGCAATCGGCGGGTGGAACTCTATAATCGACGCCAGCGGGGCATTTGTGCGGCTAGTATGGTTACTATTTTGTCGACAATTTCAGCCACTATTTCGTCGACAGGCTTGTCAGTACGAACAATCATGGCATTCGATACAGACGAGCTGAAATCTTTGTAAGCTACACGCTGCCGGCGAAGCTCGTCTTGTGATAGCTCTTGTTTCCTGCGCAGAATCACGTCTTCATCTGCATCGAGGATAATAAATATCGTCTTACGGGGCGGGATTAACCCTCGTATGGATCGCGGTACGCCCATCGGACCTGAGTAGCGATACCGTTTAGGATCAATGAGAAGATCGTGGAAGTAACGATCGAAAATCAGAGTCTCCGATCGCGCCATTGCAGGGTACGCAGAAATTAGATAACCGATATTAAAATCTAACGCCAGCCCTAGTATTGATAGTATTGACGCAATATTGCCGCGCGGAGTTCTTGCATGAGGCATTCGATTAGAACTGTCGGGGGTAACCTGTCGAACAACCCCTGGTCTCCATCGCTCCTTTCTGCAAGGTCCCAGGAGTCTTTGTAGCTCTGCCTGCATTCGCAGAATTGTAGTGCTCTTACCTACTCCGTCTGGACCCAGCACCACGCAAAACACGCCGTTGGGGCGAAGCCACGCGCGTACGTATCGAACAATAGTGCTAAGTCTCGACTGAATATGTCGGCTAGCCGTCTTATCAAGATGTTGGGGAACAAAGCGAACAGAAGAATACCGGTTCGTCGCTTTACTGCCATCATCAATAATGATTTGACTCTCGCCGGACGCCCCGAGTGTTCTTATGAGCTTGACCTGTTGTAGATCCCCACAAATATGACGCAGTGTAGGTATGTCCTTAGGAGCGATTGCGATGTACTGTACGGCATTGTTTCCCTGGTCGAGAACAGCGGAGCAACGAAGGCCGTACAGTTCAAGGTGTGTGATAAGCGACAGAGCCGCATCCGAATGAGTTGCGTCTTGTGTGGATAGAGCTATCGTGGCTTCTATTGAGCTTGTCAACGATGTAGATACCTGTCCATTCGTCGGCACTCGATCCGCGCTCTGGAGTAGCAGAGGATCAGGCTGAATGCAGATCCGAAACCCATATTGGGAGCGAGCGTGTTATAACCGTTTATAAATTGCTTCCGGAATAGGAAATGTGCGCTTATTCAGTACTGTTCCTAACACGCGCACGTTCGCCGTAGCCGCATCCCGAACGGTCTTTAGCGCTGCCTCACGATTTGTCGAGTTCGCTTCTACTATCAGAGTCAGGCCGTCAGTTTTCCTTCCCACAAGCAGCGCGTCAGCACTTTCACCCAGTGGAGGAGTATCGAAAAGCAAAAAGTCGAAACTAGCACGAAGCTCATCCATCCGAAGGCGGAAAGTAGAAGACGAAAGAAGTGGATCGCCCTTTGAAATCGCGGACCCGCCAGTAAGCAGGTGAAGAGGCCCATCAAAGTGTTTAACGAATTCGCCAATCGGACGAGTATCTACCAGTGCATCAGACAGCCCTGGACCATTGCTGACGCTAAAATATTTGTGTAGGACGGGATCTCGGAGATCAGTGTCGACGATACATACCGAACCGGCGTCCGCCTCCGCAACTAGCTGTGCCAGTCGCGCAACGATCCAGCTGCATCCGACGCCAGCTTGTACACCGGAAAAAGCGATAGCTCGTAAATTGTTCGAGCCTAAGAATAGCCTATACACCAGCTTGGCGAGTTCCTGCCGGGTCATGAGGTCCATCTCCAGCTTAGGAAGGGGACCGACCTTCATTTGTGTTGCAGTTGTTCCCGCCACTGCAACACCTCCAAAAGAGGATTGCGCGGCCCTTGACCCTGTTAGGCGTTCGGAGTCGTCATTCACGTGTGAATGCCCACCATTTAATTCGCCCATAACCCTGCGGTCGGGGATGTCCAAGTCTTGAAATATCTTGTTCATAAAGGCTCCTTGTCGCTGCCATCGTGGCTGTTTATGGGCTTCGCGCCTGATGATGTATCGACCGTCCAGGTTACGACCCCTCGCTTTTCTCCACTGAAGGGTGTGGGTAAGAAACCAGCTGATGTGAACTGTCGAGGGAGCGCGACCAATACTGGGACTCCCAGATAGGATTCCAGTTGATATGGAGTATGGAAAGTCCGATCCATTCGTTCCATCGACCAGATCAAGCCGTAACTTGCAGCCAGCATCGCGATCATTGCGAGCGCGCCGAAAAATAGAGGTGAATGCGACGGGAGCGCTGGCACAAGTGGCTGTTCGGCCAGGGTTACATTTACCATTCGATGCGCATCCAGCGCGTCGGTAATTCTGGCCTCTTCGCTCTTATTACGATAGAGCAGATAGTTGTCTACTTCAGCCTTGAGGTCGCGCTGCAGACTTGCTTCTTGCAAAGCGCTGGCGTCGAGCTGGCGCACCCGATCGGAATAAGCGGCGACGGTTCCTCGCGTCTCTGCCTGTTTCGCCTTGAATCCATCTAGTTCCGCCTCTTGCCGGGCAAGATCCGAGCGAACCATTTGATGTGTCTGGTCAAGGTCTGTGGTCACATCGTTCATTGGCGCGCTTAGCTCCTGTTGAATGGCTGCGCGTGTCTGAGCGATTTGTTCGGTCACCTCTTGCACGGGACGGTAGTCGGCTTGATACTTGGAGAGCAAGTCTGACCTCTTGAGTTCCAGAGTAAGTAATGTGCCTTTGAGCTGTTGGAGCAACTGAGGGTTATCGGATTTTCGCACTTGTGTGGTTATCCGGTCCGGCGTCGAGTTCTCCTGTTGAATCAGGCGTTGAATTCGATGAGAAGTCTCTGCAATCGAGGCACGTGTTTGCTCCTCAGAAAACTTGAACTCGGCAAGTTTCTGCATGGTCAACTCGCGATCCATCTCAGGCGCCACCGATCCGGTTGTCAATGGGAATGCGGCTAGCCGTGCCTGGGCTGCTTCCATCCTTTTACGGTATTCATTTGCTTGCTGTTCAAAGAACGCATACTGGCCGGCAGGATGATGAACCGTAGTGTGTTTCGCCATGTAGACCTGGACTAATTTATCTACTACGCGATGCGCGAGTTGCCGATCCCTCGACTTGTAGACGATATCGATGATGTAACTTCCCTTGGCAGGCTGGATGACCAAATCATGGGCCAGCTGGTTCACCTTGGCGGATACTCTCTCATCTAGGCGCTGCTTGTCTCCCGAGTTGCCAGTTAGCTTGGCCCACCATCCATCCGTGCCGGAGTCAGCGAGACCTACGCCTTTCACCACCTCGGTGAGCACATCGGTAGAGGTCATGAGTTCAACCTCGGACCTCAAATCTTCATCCGTGACAATAGGCTGCGCCGCAAGGGCGAAGTTGTTTGTCTCCGGTGTGGGTGATAGAAGCGGATCGATTCGCTCCCTCTCTACCAAGATCTTTGCTTCAGCGTGGTATTTCGGAAGGAAGACGGCTGCGAGCACCGCGACTATGAACGTTAGTGCTAAGCATGACAATACGAGACGCTTGCGTCGAAATGCGACCGACAGTCCGTCGCGTAACGATGCCGCTTTGACGGTGGAAAGTTGATTGATCATGATAGGTGTCCTTATGACCTTTCGCTTGTTAGAAAGCAACGCCGCCGAAATAGGCATTGACGGCTGTGGTCGGAATATACCGGGCTATTTTGGAGATCGTATTCTGTGGTACGAAAATCATGTCGCCTGGGCGTAGTATCAGATCTTCGTTCAAGTTGCCGGCATTCAGCTGCTTTTTCACATCTACGACTCTCGTCTCCGTCCACTGAGACGAAACCCGGCGGAACAGCACTACATGCGAATGTTTGGATTTTTCTGTAAATCCCCCGGCCATTGCCACTGCTTCAGACAGAGTTGTCTCGCCCTGTAAGGTATATTTTCCCGGGTGACCAACCTGGCCATTGGCGATGAAATAAGGCTTCTCAAAGTCTTTCAACACGACTGAAATGACTGGTTTATTCAGAAACTTTCCGTAGGACGTTTGCAGTGTGGAGATCAGTTGAGGCAGCGTCTCCGAACTTACGTGCACATCTCCAACCCCGCGCAAATTTATGTAGCCATCCGGCTGCACGATTACGGTTTGATTGAATTCAGGACTGAACTCGAAGACGATATCCATTGAGTCTCCGGGTAAAAGCTGATATCGCGGATAGCGCTCCTGAAAGCCATGCGGAACAGGTGTGCTACTGCTCTGGGTGCTGGCCACAGTATCTGCAGGTGGGCTTGCTGGCTCCTGAGTCGAGGTTTGGCCGAAGAGTAGCGGAACACAAGCCGGAATAATGAACGCTACTGCTAGCTTGAGGGTGAGTCTATTGGACATCGCGCGCCTCCACATGACGCCTTAGTTGTGAATACTTGCGTAAGCAGGATCTAAGGAACGGGGTGTATTTAGATGAGTGGTTTTCTGAGTGTGAATCTTCTGAGTGTGAATCTTTTGTAGGACTCTGAAGGGAAGTCTTAAGCCGCCGTCAGGCATGCGGCGTCCACTTCTACCGCAACTGATCGCATGATCATGTCAACAGAGATGATGATTCTGCATCCAGCTGATGTCCTCTGGATAGTACCGGTTACGCCCGACATCGGACCTGAGGCGATACGTACTCGATTACCTGGTGCGAGATATGGATGGGGTTCGACTGCGCGTCCCATCAATATCGCCTTTTGCAACAGTTCAATTTCCTCTGCAGAGATCTCTGTCGGGGCCTTCGCCGTGCCTACAAAATGCGCGACCCCGGGCACGCTCAACGGCTTATATCGGGCATGTTGATGCGTGTGAACGAATATGTAGCCAGGGAAAAGAGGCAGGGAGACCTCAACACGCCTTTTATTCCAGTTATGGATGGAGGTATATAAAGGGAGGAAATAAGCGATTCCTCGTTCGGCAAAGTGCTGCGCTACCTTTTTCTCGTGCCGTGCCCATGTATATGCCACATACCATCGCGGTCTATCAACTGTTAATGGCAACTCTGAACTGATTGGCGAGGAACTAGTAATGCTGGAGATGATGCTTGGTACTGTCACGCTGTTTTTCCTCTTTTTTCGCAGGGCTTCGCCATCCTCAACGACGAGGTGCTTTTTTAACTGGAGCAGGTTGTTTTGGGTTCGGGGGAGCTAACCGCCAACGCGAACACACGCAACTGAGTATCTGAACGATAGGTCACCGTTTAATGGATCCGCAAGAGTCACGCTTCTCTATTTCTCACGTTTGTGCTCCGCTCTCGAATGGAGTAGCAGGATCCTGCTTGTTCAGTCGAAGAAACTATGAGAGTGAGATGTCAAGTATATGACTGGTCGACTCAATGGAACAGCCTGTTATGCCGGTAAATGCTTGTCTTGTTGCACGAAAGACGCAAATGCGACGGGATCACGGCATATTATTGTGATGACCTCTGCAGTCCTCATAATGAGGTCCTGTAGAGGTGGCAAACGTTTGCTTACTAGTCGCGAGCCATGTGCCTGCCGCTGTTTGGGTGCTCTGGCATAAAGGGACTTCTTTCCTATGGAGAAGACAATGCAAAGAGTCTTTTTTCCTATGCCAAATACTTTCATTTGTAGTGTCGCGAAAAAAGGTTCAAGTGAAAGGAAATAGACGGCGGCAAATTACGAAAGGGGCCTGCAGCCGGCAAGGTAGATTATCTGTGGATAAGCACAGATATCCGGACTAGATGCCTAAAAAAAATCAGGGGCAGAGCAGGGCTCACGAAGACAAGCGTCAACTCTATCTGTTAACCATCTGTGCCGTTCTTCAGCGGTTCATTCATCATTAGAACGGCTAATTCAACCCTGCTACGAACTCCGACCTTTTCGAATACACGATAGAGGTAGTTCTTCACAGTATGTTCGCTTAGATTGAGGCATCGTCCGATCTGTCGGTTACTTTGGCCTTTGGCAACCAGGCGCGCAACCATAAGCTCTCGATCATTTAAGTCAAGCGTTGACGACATGGGGCCAGAGAATGGTGTGTTGTTTGCGAAAGCGTCAAACACGGCCCGAAGTTCCTTCTGCCCCGCCCAGATTTCTCCTTGCCGCACTCGTTCAATGCACTTGACGAGCTGTTCCATAGGATCTGCACGACGGAAGACGCCGCGCGCGCGAGCACGGAAGGCATCTATTGCCAATTCTTCATTGTGATCATCCAGGAGCACAATGACGGCGCACTCTGGCAGAAAGCTCTGCAGGGCAGGGAGCACGCGAAATCCGGCTAGTGGGCCATCACTCAATGCGGCACTGACAAGTGCAACTTCAGGTTGTTGTGTGCGAGCTACCCGTTCGACCTCGGTGCTGGTGGTTGCGCACATAACACTTCCAATCAAATCGCGGCGCCTCCTCAGACCAAGAAGCATGAGTTCGCAACCCAACGCGGTGCGGTCGGAAATCAGGATTTTGAGTGGTTCTGCCTCTACTGCTTCATCGTCCCGATTTTCGGCGGAGATCTTTCGGCGGCGTTCTGACGATGAAACGTTGAGTGGATGCACAGCGCCATTAACGATTCCGCCTTTTCCGAAGGCGCCGCCGTTGAGTGACGTCTGTTCGGGGCAAGATTGACTGTGTGAATCTTCCTGGGAAAATTTAGTACTTGCAAACTGCGCTGCTAGTGTCATGGCCTCTTCTCAAATCTAAGGAAAAGTAAATACGATTGCAGTAGGATTGAACCAAAATTAATGTTGGCTTAATGTGAGACTGGCTATTTGCTCTTTGCCTCATACTGCCTGCTGATCGTGGCACAGATTTGCACATCTCTGCCGAATGACGACGCTGGACGAATTGAGTACGCCTTCCCGATGCCTTCATGTATGACATGCCTTCACTGTCTACAGTCCGACTCATGCGACGGTGTATTGGTACAACTATTGGGATCAAGTCTGAGCTAGCGAGCATGGACGACTGTGATCAGCAGGAAAACTACCAACCATTGTGTTGCGAAACGCAGTAGCAAAACTCACTGAAAAGCCCGGCTGGTTGAGATGGAATCGTCGAGCGAAGGGGAGGGACCAGCCAAACCCACTACTAGAGTATTGCTATAGCTGGGATGCAAAAACAAATAAAAAGTTTTCTCGGCTACAAAAAATTGATTCACTCAAAATCGGTTCCACCAAACACCCCTTTGGAATAGGAACTCCATTCCGAGTGATTTGATGCGGTCTAATTCACAACTGAGGATCATTGTGTGTCTTTATCGGTTACGAATAGCCCTGCGGATGTTTTCCCGGTTTTCGTCATCTGCCCGGTACTGGATAAAGAGAAAGTTCAATTGCGGCCAAAGGCCTGCACAGTGCTCCTGTCAATCTTTTTTACGGAAAACGAATAGAAGAAGGGAATTGGGTTGTTGACAGAAGGGTTGCAGGGTCGAGTCCTACCTGAGAAGCCAGCCTCCGTTTAGAATCAATCATTTAGAGCGACACTGGTGAAAGATCCCCCAGATTGTGCCCCAATAACTAATAACCGCAAAAAAAAGCACGCCGCGGTTTTGTTACACGCCTGATATTCCGCTCGCCCCGCCGCTCCCCGGTCGTAGTTCCAGGAGCCGCGACAGGATGTGTTAGCTCAAGGGACTCATGGAGCGTGAAGCACCTGCGCAAGGGTGATGTGCTGGTAGTCGATCTGGTTGTTACCGGTGCCTACTGCACCTTGATGCTCATCGTCGCCGTGCTATTGGTGAGGTTTGGATCAGGCGTGGCCGCCGTCGTCGCTGCATTTTCTGTGATCACCGTGCCTGCGGACGCCGTTACCTTCACCGTCAATCGCACCGTCCACGTGGTATTCCGAGCCATGGCGCTATTTTCGTGGCAGAAGATTTGTCCTGTTCCTTGATATGGCGGATGCGTGCACGTGCCCAAGCCCGGCGTGCCGGAGATGCGGATGTAGTCGAAGGTTGTTCCTGCCGGGACTTGTGTGCTCAGGAATTCCTGATCGGCGTTATCGGGACCGAGGTTCCAGACTGGGAAGGCGTAGGTGAGCAGATCGCCCTGATGGACCGTCGTCGAAGAGGGTTGAATCCGCAGGAAAAGATCAGCTCCCACTGAATACGCATAAATAATACCGGGGTTTCCGCTGTTAGTTCCGCCACGGATGTAAACCACCCCATCCACAATGACGGGCGAGGAATCGACACCGCTTCCGGTGTCAATGCTCCACAGCTTGGCGCCGGTACTGGCGCTCAGCCCATACACATTGCCGTCAAACGAACCGACATAGACCACCCCATTTGCCACGGCGGGCGAGGATTGCACATCGCCTCCGGTGGCATAGCGCCACAGCAGTGCACCGGTGCTCGCTTTCAGCGCATAGACATTGCTGTCCCCGGAGCCGACATAGACCACATCGTTCGCCACCGCAGGCGAGGATTCCACAAGGCGTCCGGTGCTATATGCCCACAGCTTGCCGCCGGTACTGGCCTTCAACGCATACACGTTGCCGTTCTCCGAGCCGACATAGACCACCCCGTTTGCCACTGCGGGCGAGGATTCCACACGATTTCCGGTGGCATAGGTCCACAGCAACGGGCCAGTGCTGGCGTTCAACGCATATACGGTGTGGTCAACCGAGCCGATATAAACCACACCATTCGCCACGGCGGGCGCGGAATCTCCCCCACTGGTATTGCTCCACAGCTTGGCGCCGGTGCTGACGTTCAACGCGTACACGTTGCTGTCGGTGGAGCCGATATAGACCACCCCATTCGCCACGGCGGGCGAGGATAGCACCTCACCTCCCGTGATATAACTCCACAGCTTGGCGCCAGTGCTGGCGTCAAGGGCGTACACGTTGCGGTCGCTGGAGCCGATGCAAACCACTCCATTCACCACTGCGGGTGAGGATTGCGCACCGCTTATAGTGGCAAAGCTCCACAGTACGGCGCCGCTGCTGGCGTTTAGCGCGTACACACTGCCGTTGCCGGAGCCGACATAGACCACCCCATTCGCCACGGCGGGCGAGGAAAACACAGGGCCGGTGCCATAGAACCACTGCAGCTCGCCGGTGCTGGCGTTTATTGCATACAGCCCGCCGACCGAGCCGAAATAAACTATCCCATTCACCACCGCGGGTGAAGACTGTAGCTGGAAAACATAGAGGCCAATGGCGTTCTTCCATTTCAACTGCAAGCTGCCAACATTGCCGACGCCAAGCACCGTCTCATACGGATTCCAGCTCTGCATGTTTTCTCTCATGAACTGCGTCCAGTCTGCGGGTGAGGATTAGGCGTCTGAGCGTGCGCAGACGTGTAGGCCGCAGCCAGCATCAGCCACAGCGGCGCGATTGCGAGCAGCAAGCTCACAGTCCTGAAAGAAGCGGTGTGCTTCCTGTTGGGGACAGAGATCGGGGATTTCATTTGTGGAGCCTCCAGAAATTTCTTGCATTGGCAGGGAGCGGAGGCGCCGCGGAAGAAGATGGAGGCGATTGGCTTCTGGCCTCCGGGAAGCGAGAAATGCGGACATCGGCGTCCCGGGTTCGGTACGTCCAATGCCCAGCACTCTACTCCTTATGGACTCCGGGAACAAGCGCGTTCGCACCTTGACGAGGATGGAGACATAGCAGTGTGCACTCCGTTATGCCGAACGCTTGTGCAGGTGTGATCTCACTGGGTGCCATGACAGGGGGTCATTCTAAGCTACCGAAGTTTGCCGCAGCCCCTCCAATCAGCGTACCCAATGTGACGACTACCCAAGCCAACATCGAGGCGGGCGTAAAGATGTTGAACAACATCTCTGACAAGTATTTCAACGACGGCAGCCTTGATCCCGTGAATCGCACCTTATTCACATTCGCCGGATATAACGCCGGCCCCAATCGAATTCAGCGCCTTCGCCAGCACGCGAAAGACCAGGATCTCGACCCCAACCAGTGGTTTGGAAATGTGGAGCTGGTCGCCTCTAAATCAATTGGTCAGGAAACGGCGCAATATATGGCGAATATCTACAAGTATTATGTCGCCTACAAATTGAGCCAGGCACAGGCAGAGGTTTTGCAAAAAGGAAAGGCTGCAACGGCTCAATAGCACTGCAACACGAATCAGTTCGTCCTCGAAATGTACGTGAGAGAAAACAATCGCGACGAAGTGGCGGCCTGAATTCCCCCTCGCGCTACAATAAAAGGGCCCACTAGGACTGCAGGATTTTCCGTTGCCCATCGAGCCGACCCCAATCGCACCCTCCAATTTCTCAGCAATCCAACGATCGACGAAGCCTTCCCGGTTAAACTCAATTCGCAAAATCTCGGCGAGTCTGCTGCCGGTGCTTCTCGCTGTTCAGGCCATCGCGCAGGCGCATAGTGCCGCCTCACCTCCGCCGACAGGGGTCAAAGCGCGCGTCTGCAAGGATCGCACTGTCCCCCAGCTTGTCGATGTGACAAAGAAATCCGGCATTGACTTCACCCATCTCTCCGCGCCCGAGAAGAAGTACATCGTCGAATCAATGAGCGGAGGCGTCATCGTCATCGACTACGACCGTGACGGCTGGCCTGACATCTATTTCACGAACGCGCCCACCGTCGACATGGCCCTCAAAGGCGAAAAGGCCCGCAGCGCGCTCTACCACAACAACCACGACGGCACCTTCACCGATGTCACCAACAAAGCCGGCATCGCCACGCCCTGCTACGCCATGGGCGGAGCCGTCGGCGACTACAACAATGATGGCTGGCCAGACCTCTATGTTACCTGCCTCGGCGGCAATGTCCTCTACAAGAACAACGGCAACGGCACCTTCACCGACGTCACCAAACAAGCTGGAGTAGCCGATGGCCGCTGGTCCACCGGAGCAGCCTTCGGCGATTACGACGGCGACGGATTTGTAGATCTCATGGTTACAAATTACGTCGACTTCAAACTCAGCGACCTTCCCGCCTTCGGCAGCAAGCCGACCTGCAAGTATCGTGGCATCGACGTGCAATGCGGCCCGCGCGGCCTCAAAGGCGCGGGCGACGCCCTCTTCCACAACAACGGCGATGGCACCTTCACCGACGTCTCGAAAGCCGCAGGCGTCAGCGACCCAGACGGTTACTATGGCCTCGGCGTCGTATGGTCCGACTTCAACAACACCGGACGCCCCGACATCTACGTGGCCAATGACTCCACCCCCAACTACCTCTACAAGAATGAGGGAAAGGGCAAGTTCACCGAGATTGGCCTCGAATCCGGCACCGCCGTCAGCAACGACGGCTCCGAACAAGGCTCCATGGGCGTCGCCGTCGCTGACTACAATCACTCCGGCCGCTTCTCGATCTACGTCACCAACTTCGTTGACGAGAACAACGCCCTCTACCAAAACCTAGGCAACTACGACTTCCGCGAAGTCTCCTACGATGCCGGAGTTGGCCTCAACACGCTTCCATACGTGAAATGGGGCGACGCCTTCGTTGACCTCGACAACGACGGGTGGGAAGACCTCATCGCCGTCAACGGCCAGGTCTATCCGCAGGTTGACACGCTGCCTTCAGGCGCGCGGTACCGCCAACCAAAGAACCTCTTCATGAATGAGCGCAATGGCAACTTCTGCGATGCAGGCCAGCAGGCCGGACCCGCGCTCCAGGAGCCACGCGTCAGCCGAGGCCTCGCCGTCGCCGACTTCGATAACGACGGCAATGTAGATATCGTCGTCTCAGACATCGACGGCTCGCCCATGCTACTGCACAACAACGGCGTCCCCGGCACGCATTGGGTCAGCTTCGAACTCGCCGGAACAAAGAGCAATCGTCTTGCCCTCGGTGCCCGCATCACCCTTACTGCCGCAGGCATGACGCAGACCGATGAAGTCCGTAGCGGCGGTAGCTATATCTCGCAGAGCGATCTGCGCCTGCACTTCGGCCTCGCCACCGCGACAAAGGTTGATTCCGTAGAAATTCGCTGGCCATCAGGCGCGGTTGAAAAGCTCACCAACCTGCCCGCAGATCATTTCTATGCAGTTCTCGAAGGCTCCGGAATCCTCGCTCCGGAGAAGATTCGACCCGTCAGGTGAAATAATTTTACTGGTAAAAAACAAAGCTCTATATCCTTGCTACATATGCCAAAAGTACCAATAGATACAATGCTTTCATAACATCAATAGAGAACTTTTTTGCCATGAAAACGAGCCAGTAGCGATTTGGCAACAGATTCCGACCTTGGAGGCATGCAGCATGGCATTTAATCTCATAATTAAACGATTTATTAGGTTAGGAAAATGTTATCCAGGCCGCGAAACGCGCATTTGATCCCAAAATGAAATCGCTTACACCTGCGCAGCATCAAAAATCAATCACTTTCCTCTGAAAGAATCTTACTTAATCGTTTTAGTGAGGCCATTTCCCGCATTCTAATCAAGACGAACCGTTGATCTAACGCAAATCCCGACACATATCAAGGCCCTGCGCTTGACAATCGTTTTGTTAAACGCGCCTAATAGTCAGCGCAGGGATTGCGACTCCTGCACTGTAGTACTCAAACCATTTACTAAATGGTTTTTTCCGAGAATACCTCATTTTCACAAATGATTTTACACACGGACTTTTAATAAAACTTGCAAGACAATTTCTGTCGACAAGTATAGACAGGTTAACAGCTTAAGGCACGACCCCGCACAACTGGCGGGTCAAGCTTTTTTGACGTAATCAGGAGGCAAATTTAAATGAAAAGATCACGGGTATTCCTCGTGCTCATCGCTCTAGCTGCGGCTATATTGTCGTGGCATCCGGCGCATGCACAGAAAATTACCGGTGCGATCACCGGTACAGTCACCGATTCGAGCGGCGCCGCCGTTTCCGGCGCAACTGTAACCATCACCAATACCGCAACCAACAAAATCTATAACGTCACAACCGATTCTCAGGGTGGCTACACCGTCCCCGAACTGCCTGAATCGACCTATCAGGTCGAAGTGAAGGGCACAGGCTTCCAGAACTCCATCACTAAGGGTGTCGTGGTGCACGTCGCCACCACCACCAACGTCAATGCGCAACTCCAGCTCGGTAGCGTCAGCCAGTCCGTTACGGTCGAGGCCAACGCCATCCAGGTGCAGACTGACAGCGCCGCGCTCGGCGCCGTCGTCGACAGCCGCCAGGTCAAGGAGCTTCCGCTCAACGGCCGTAACTTCGTCGAACTCACCCAGCTGCAGCCTGGCGTCTCGGCCGCAAACAACTTCGTCAACACCGGCAAGGGCTTGAACGGCGGTGTGGATATGTCGATCAACGGCAACCCCACCACCAACAACCTCTTCCTCGTCGATGGCGTTAACAACAACGACGTTGGCTCCAACCGGACCATCCTTATCTATCCCTCGAACGAGGCTATTGCCGAGTTCAAGATGCTGCTCAACAGCTATGGCCCGGAATACGGCCAGGCATCCGGCGGCATCATCAGCCTCGTCACGCGCAGCGGTAGCAACCAGTTCCACGGCAGCGCCTTCTACAATGGCCGCAACAACTCGCTCGACGCCTACACCTTCTTCTCCGCTCCCAACGCCGGCAAAGGCCTGCCCCTCAACGGCAAAGACAAGGAGCGCCGCAATGACTGGGGCTACTCCATTGGCGGTCCCATCATCAAGGACAAGCTCTTCGGTTTCTGGAGCCAGGAATGGAACCACGAAATCAAGGGCCGCCAGGTCAGCGCCTGCGTCCCCACCGCCGCCGAGCGTGCTGGTGATTTCTCAACTCTGGGCTGCAACACGGCAAACTTCCCCGACTTCAGCAAAGTTCCCGCGACAGCTCTTTCAGGCCCGCACACGTTAGCTGCAGTCGATCCATCTACAGCCACCATGCTGCAGATGCTGCCTCTGCCGAACACGCAGAACGGCGCGCTCAACTCCAACGGTCAGAACTGGTCATCTTCGCTCCCGACCGGCCTCTTCTGGCGCGAGGAAAACGCCCGTGGCGACTACGACCTCAACTCGAAGAACCACATCATGGGTCGTTACACGCAGGACACCTGGTCGAACCCGGCCTTCAACGCTGGCTACTGGGGTGACACTGTTTATCCCGCGCTGAACAGCAACTGGGCTCAGCCGTCCAAGTCCATCACCGCGCACTGGACCTCCACTATCACCAACTCGCTCGTCAACGACGCGGCCTTCAATTACTCCAACAACCGCATCGTTATCACCGCCGGCGGCACCGACCCCGGTCTTCTGGCTCAGGTCTCCTCCGCGATTCCGACCCTCTATCCTGAGTCGCTGAAGCACTCTCCTGAGGGCGTTCCTTCAGTCAACTTCGGCTCTTACGGCGGCACCACTTCGCTGCAGGCTCCGTGGCAGAACCAGCTCGACATCTATACCTTCCGCGACGATCTCTCCTGGATCAAGGGCCAGCACAGCCTCAAGTTCGGCGCCTTCTTCGGCTTCAATGGCAAGGATGAGGACGTGAACAGCTCCACCGGCGAGCGTCCCACCATCGGCTCCGTCGCAACCGGATCGGGCGGCTTTGAAACCAACGACTCGCTGGCCAATCTTGAATTGACCGGCAACACCTTCAACATCGGCGAGACCTCAACCAACATCCGCGCGCAGCTTCGCTGGCGTGACTATGAGTTCTACGCTGGCGATACCTGGAAGCTGTCTCCGCGCCTCACGCTGAGCTACGGCGCGCGCTACTCGCTCCTGCTCCAGCCCTACCAGCCGGAAGACCAGATCACCAGCTTCCAGCCCTCGCTGTACGATCCCAGCAAGCCTGCTTCAGATGCCTGCAACGGCCTCTGGGTAGCTCCTGGCACCGATCCCTGCGGCGCGGCCAACAAGCAGTTCGGCACCAACTTTTCAAGCGGCGTCCCGGGTCCAAACCGCTCGCTCGTCAAGAACGGCTATCACAACATCGCGCCTCGCGTCGGCGTCATCTGGGACCCCTTCGCCCAGGGCAAGACTGTCATCCGCGCAGGCGGCGGTCAGTTCTATCAGCGTGAGCGTGTTTCCCGCTACACGCTCGTCTCGAATGCTCCGTTCGCGCTGACTACCAGTGCCTATGCGCGTACTCTGGGCGGTGCAACCCCTTCCAGCATCTCCGGAACGGCCAGCCCCACCGGCGGTGAGGACCCAAATTCGAACCTTCCCAACTCCTGGCAGTGGAACTTTACAGTGGAGCAGGCAGTCGGTCCGAACACCACCTTCCAGATCGGATACGTCGGCAACCGCGGTCTTCATCTGACGGATTCCTACGACGTCAACAGCATTGCTCCGCAGGACTGGCTGACGGCGACCTTTGCCAACAGCGGTGCTGACACCAACAACCTGCGTCCGTACCCCGCAGGCGGCAACAACGGCACGCTCACCTACTGGACACACAACGGTGGCTCCAACTACAACGCTCTTCAGGTTGTGGTAAAGAGCCGCATCGGCGACAAGCTCAACTGGGGAGCCGCCTACACCTGGTCGCACACTCTGGCTGACGTCATCGTCGACGACTCTGGCGGTGGCATCGGCCAGCAGTCCCGCACCTACTATACTGATTCGCACCTTGACTACGGATCATCGGACGTCAACCGCCCGAATATGTTCGTAGCCAACGCGACCTACTTCCTGCCTAAGTTGCAGGGAGCCAACCTCCTCGAACGCAGCACCCTCGGCGGCTGGGAATTGACCGGCATCATCACATCCCAGAACGGCAACAACTTCAGCATCTACCAGGGCGCACACGAAGCCAACCTGGTCTCTGGCGCAAGCAGCCAGCTGAACCAGAATGGCGCATTGGCCGAGACGGGCTTCACGTCGCCGCAGCGTCCGCTCCAAACCGGACAGAGCTGCGTCACTGGCCGGAATTCGAACCAGGTAGCTAACGCGGGTGCATTTACCCTCATCGGCTATGTTCTTGGCACGCTGCCCAGCAACATGGCGCCGCGCGGCTTCTGCGGTGGCCCCAACTTCAACAACACTGACTTCTCTGTTCGCAAGAACTGGGCTGTGAAGGAAAGGCTGCAAATCCAGTTCAACCTGGACTTCTTCAACATGTTCAACCATCCGAACTTCAGCCCCGCTACGCAGAACCCGATCCAGGCGATCAACTGCGGTGCGGTGGCAGGAACGGACCCGACCACTGGCCACTCGCTCTACAACCCCTGCAGCCCGACGAACAACATCGTCTCCGCTCAGGACCTGACCCCTGGATTCGGCACCTCAACAAGTCTGCTGGGCACTCCTGCTCGCCAGATCCAGTATGGTCTGCACTTCAACTTCTAACAGCTCCTAAGCAACACTTGTGACTGTGGCAGGTTCCGAAAGGAACCTGCCTTTTTCTTTTGAGACGAAAAGCGCAGTACCCTCCACGATGTCATCCTGACCCTGAACGTAGTGAAGGGGAAGGATCTGCTTTTCGCAAGCAGTGGCAAGAGACTGGACGTGACCGCAACATCACCCTAAACAATGTCATCCTTAGCGGAGTGACCGAAGGGAACGAAGTCGAAGGACCTGCGGTTCGCGTCGATCAGCACGAACCGGGGTGCCCCGGGTTCGCGAAGATACCCGGGTTTTTTCAAGCAGAGGCACGAAAAAGGGTGGGAACCACCAACCCGCCGGTCATTCTGACGACCGAAGGGAGGAAGAATCTCCGCGATGAAAACCAGCTGCACACCACGAAGTCTTCCGCCACAAGAAAACGAGAGCTAAGTATGGTGCTACAATTCGCACGAAAGGCTGAACCACAATCGGAGGTTCGCCATGATTCACAAAAGCTGGTGGTTGCTGGCACTATGCGGCGTTCTAAACGCCATATTTTCCATCATGGTGTTTCTTGTGCTGAGCCCGGATGGCTCTATCACTCTGCGGAGATTCATATACGGCAGAAGCGCGGCTGAGCAGTTGGGCATGCTCGCACTGGCAATTGGGGCTTGCACCCTCGCAGCAGGCATTTGGAATTTTAGAAAAGGCAACTCATGGCTTCTGGTGCTGAACGGTCTTGCGTGTAGCACACTGGGCTTGCTGGTTAGATCAAACAGAGCAGTCACCTTTCGTACCGTTGCGCTCCTGATTGTCTTGATGGCAGTGAGCATCGGCGTGTATGAATTGGCGTCCGCGCGAACACTGCGCAGGCATCGTGCGGACGAATGGTTTCTCGGCGTCGCCGGAATCGCCTCATTTGGTTTTGCACTGGTGTTTCTTGCTTTCGTCTTTCGCTGGCTCAAACTGGATCCGTCGCCGTCCGCACAGACTTTCAATTGGCTGGGCTCATACTTTGGCTTCAGCGCGATCTGCATGCTGTCGCAGGCCTTCCGACAGTTCATGCCCGGAACTGCCCTCCACTACAAGCCCAACAGCGCATCGCCTGCCAGCTGAGTTGTTTTGAAGGGGCACGGCTTCAGCCGTGCCATACGTGCCGCAGCATGAGCGCGGCTTTAGCCGCCGAGGGACGGTTTATCGGCGCCATTGCACTTTCCAGCACCCTCTTCAGCCTCCGGGTTTTTCCGCCCTTCTTGCCTTGCCAAGGGGGTAATCGTAGAAATTCTTCGCAACCCACTCATTCTAAAGAGAAAAATCCGGAGCGAACTTGGCGTGATTCCCATCCAGCTTAGCTAAAATAGAAATAGAGGCGGATTTGGGGTGACAAAGGCAGGCGCGGTTCCAACCCGCGAATTTCTCACGCGCCCTGAATAGCGCCGGCAACTGATTGATTCCAGATAATTTATGACTAAAATAGCCAGAATCAATAATTTACAGTGGCTTTCCAGGGCAGGATGAGTGTTTTCAAGGATTTAGCTACCCGGGGGGTAGGGGGAGTGCTGCTGTGCCTAACCTTCACAGCACCGGCACAGACACCCGACCCGGCCACCCAACAGCTACAGCAGCTCATCGACGCGCAACAGGCAGCAAAACAATCCGGCGACGCCGCGCAGGTCATAGCCAGCTCCGAGAAGCTCACCACTGTCGCCGCTCAACAGGAAACAGCCACAACCCAAGCCCTCAAACAACTGCATCTCGCGCCGGAAAAGGCCCAGCAGTTCCAGAAGAGGGAACAGCAGCTCCACCAGGTCTTGAGCAACGGATTCAACGACTGGGGCACCGCCGAAGCCCGCCAGCAGCAGTATCAGTCCGCCCTCGTCCACTTCCAGCAGGCCGAAAAATGGGACGCAGCCACGCCCGGCCTCATGCGCAACCTCGGCACGGCCGCCTTCCTCCTGCAGGACTACCCGGAAAGCGCCCGCTCCCTCACCACCGTCGTCGCGCAGGACCCGAGCGACCAGCGCTCACGCCTGATGCTGGCCATGTCTCTCTTCAGCATCGAGAAATTCAATGAAGCCGCCCAGAACTTCGCGCCCATCGGCGATGCCGTTATGCAGGACACGCGTTCCGCCTACGCCTGGGCCTTCTCGCTCGCGCGCACTCACCAAGAGCAGCAAGCCAACCAGATCATCGACACCCTCGCCGTGCGCGAACTCTCCCCCGACGTGCACATGCTCGTCTGCCAGCTCTACAACACGACAGAGAACTACGAGCACGCGGTTCCATGCTTCAAGAAACTGGCCGAAGAGAACCCGACAATGCCGCGCGCACATTTCGAAACCGGCGCGACCCTCGTCCACCTCGACCGCCCTGCCGACGCCATCCCCGAACTGCGAGCCGAACTGAAGCTCAACCCGCTAGACGTTGACGCGCAATACTACCTGGCCTTCGCCCTCCTCGAAACCTCGCAGAAGGACGAAGCTGTGTCACTTCTGCGAACCGTAATCGCCGAGAAGCCCGACCACGCACAAGCTCAATATCAACTCGGAAAAGTGCTGCTCGAAGACGGCAAAATCGACGAAGCCATCCCGCACCTCGAAACCGCCGCCAAGCTGGATCCATCCTCCGACTACATCCATTACCAGCTACAGGCCGCCTATCGCCGCGCCGGACGCACCGAAGACGCCAACCGCGAACTCGAAGTCTACAAGCAGATCAAAGCCAGCCACCGCAACGCCGGAGCAGCGCATGAAAGCAACACCCCATGACATCTGAAAGTCACTTCAAATCAATCTGAACTGCCTGGATCGAATAAGCAGGCATCGTATGATGCAACGTGCCGTCAGAAATGCGCACCGAGCTCTCCTTCGGCACGATGCTCTCCGGGTTATCAATCGTGTTCGTCGCCTGCGTCCCGCTTGCGCTCAAGGTAACAAGCATTCCCTTAGCCGCCAGAGGCGCCCCGGGAAACTTCACATCAATCGGCTGCGGAGTCGAGGCCGCATTCACCAGTTTTAGATAGAGCCGCTTATTGGCGTCATCTTTCGTGATGGAGTACAAGAATTTTGATCCGGCTCCCTCGATACTGGAACCCAACGTTTCATTGCCAACGTATTTCGCAAACATCACCTGCGCATAGTAACTGGGTGATCCGTAACACCGCAGAGCGTCATAGCCGATCAGATCGGTCTCCCACTGCATGCCGCCTGGGTTCACGTTCACCAGCAGTGGTGCATAAGCCGCCATCACGATGATGTCGCTGTTACGCTCCATGCCCGTCATCCACGCGGCATCACCAAGAGCCGCGCCGAAATTCGGAGTTGGAGAACCTTCGCGGGTAGCCCATTCGCCAACGAAGATCTTTGGCCCGCTACGGTCGGTTTTGTCGTAGTGCGTCGTGTCTTGAAAGAATTCAGTAGCTCGCCGGTAGTAGTGGTCGTCCACCACGTCAGGGCGAATGCTCTTCACTGGCGTCGTTGCAATGATCTGGAGATCCGGATACTTCGCTTTGATCGCTTTGTAGAATTGCGCATACCGTCCGTCATAACTGCCCGACTTGTCGAAGAAATCCTCGTTGCCGACTTCGACATAGTTCAGGTGAAAGGGCTCTAGATGTCCGTTGGCGGCACGAATCGCACCCCACTTCGTATTCGCTGCTCCAGTGACGTACTCCAATTCGTCAAGAGCATCCTGCACGTAAGGATCCAGCTCCGAACCGGGATTCACATGTTCCTGCATCATCGAATATCCGGCGTAAACAGCAAGCACCGGTTGCATGTGGAGGTCCTCGCACCACTCAAGAAACTCCAAAAGCCCAAGACCATCGGAGGAGTGATAGCGCCACGGGCTGGGATGCGTCGGTCGGTCCACAAGTGGGCCAATGGTCTTCTTCCATTCGTACCGCTCAGGAATGTGATCACCCTCAAGATAATTGCCCCCGGGAAAGCGTAGAAACGCAGGATGCATCGCCGCAAGCTTTTCCATCAAGTCAATGCGATTGCCATTTACTCGATTGCGATAAGTCGGCGGGAAGAGCGAGACCAGACTCAACCAAAGCGTGCCGGGATGAGCCACCGTAATGGCAAGATGGTTTGCCGTTGAAGTCTCGACCGCACCTGTCTTCAACGTAAACGGATACTGCTTCCATTCGCTTGTGACGCTGGAGACAGTAGTTATGGCGAGAACCTTGCCGCTCTGGTTTTGGACAAGGCTCACCGTAATGGGGCCAACAGCCGCCGAGTCTTTCTTCGCATACAGCGATCCCGTGTAAGCGGTGTTCGGGCGAACAGCCATACCCCAGTAGCCTTCATTGAGAACACCCGCTGAACTTCCAGCGTCTGCCTCAGCTACATCAAGCCGCAGACTAAACGGCAGCGCTTCACTCGGACCGGTCTTCTGGTCATAGCTCATCTTGGCCTGAGCGGCACCGTTTTCAACCAGGATCCAGTTGCGCACCCGCGACCGATTATCTCCCCGGAATACGCGGTTGCTGACCATCTCGGCATAGAGACCGCCATCATAGGAGTAGTTGATCTCTTCCGTCATGAGCCCATAAAGCGTAGGACTGACTTTCGCGACCGGCTGATCTGCATGGATCGTCAAAATTGCCGGCGATTGTGCTAAAAGAGTTGCTGTCAGGAAACAATTTGCAAGGGCGACCGTGCATGAGAAGATTTTCCCGCTCATCTCGAAAGTTTTCCTCCAAAGACAGGACAGTATCATTCGGTAAATAAATGGGCGCCACAGCCTCTAAGCGGCGGCGCCCGTTTTACATATTGCAAAGTTTTAGATCTAGAAGCTGAACTTTGCCCCGAGCTGCAGACGTCGCGCGTCATAGGAAGAGGTAACCTGCCCGAAGTTCCCATCCGCGGAGTTTGCGTCTATACCTTGGAATTGCGTGTGATTGAACGTGTTGTAGGACTCGAACCGCAGTTCAAACGCAGGACCTGTTTCGTTCGAAGTAAGCGGAATGTTTTTGAAGAGTGACATATTGAAGTTGAAGAGTCCGGGTAGAACGACTGCATCTTTTCCCGCATTCCCGAACCCTTGATTCGTACCGCCATCCCACGGGGCGACTGGATTTGCAAAGGAACTGGTGCTAAACCATGCGGTCTGCTTTTTGGGGTATGAGACCTTTCCGACCAGATTCTCACGGTTCGTAGCGCCATTGCCACCCAGACCAAGTACGTCAGGACCAGTGTAGTTAATGGCTTGTGGCACGCCCGATTCTGCGAACGTAATTCCTGAAAACACCCATCCTCCGAGCACCGTGCGCTCTAATGCGTTCGAACTGTGCAGGAAGAAGGGAAGGTTATAGATATAGCTTGCGTTAAAGATGTGGCGTCGATCGAATGCGCCCGATCCGTAATCATAAGCGGCGTTGAACGGATTTGTGAGTATATTTAGATCGTTGCTCACAGTATCCAGCTCGTGAGAGAAGGTGTAAGCCAGTTGCACCGTCAATCCATGCCGGTTCTCTATGCGGAGGCCCGCCTGGAGAGCGTTGTAGTTAAAATTGGTCTCATTCTCCTGCTGCGTAATCGTGCTGAAGCCGGGATAGATTCGATACAGATTCGCGTTCACTGAACCGTTGGCAACGCCCTGACGATGAGTAAGATCATTCAAAGGCAGAGTATTGATATTTCGATCGTCGTTCTGAGACCAACCAAGTGAGCCGACGTACTGAAGAACGGCGACAATCGACGGTGCGACTTGCCGTTGCACTCCCAGACTGAACATCGCTGTTCCCGGAGGAGTGTACTGGAATTTCAGGGTTTGCATCGTGGAAGGAAATGTTTGAGATGTTGTTTGTCCTGTCAGTGCGCTGGTGTTGGGATTGGAGAAGTAAACGTTCGTGGCTGAAGGTTGATACGCAAACGGTGGGTTCAAGGCCGCGTTGTACACATCATTGCCCTGGACACGCTCAAAGAACATGCCAAAGCCGCCCCTGACTACTGTCTTCCCATCTCCCAAGACGTCAAAGGCAAATCCGACTCTTGGCTGCCAGGTAATGTAGCGGTTCTGAACGTTTCCGCGCGGGAATCCGTTCACGCCAGCCTCGCGAATGCCATTAAGGTAGAAATCCTGCCCTCCGAAATTTGTCAACGACGCAGGGTTCAACGTGCCATCCGCGTTGAGCGGATATCCTTGCGTCGTGTCGTAGTCGGCTGGAACGAAGTTCGCAAACTGGTTATATCGCTCATAGGCATGGGGCAGCCCATCAAAGCGAAGTCCAAGATTGAGGGTCAGGCGCGGGATGATTTTCCAGTTGTCGTTGCCATAAAACCCATAGTTGTTGTTGACCCAGTGTTTGCCGGACAGGAACTCAAGCTGGGTAAACGTGCCTACGTCGCCGAGCAAGTAGTTCACGTACGAGTCTTGAGAAAAGCTGCTGTTGTTAAATTGCGCAGTCCCCTGGGTATTTGCCTGTAATTGCTGGTTTTTGGGATCGTGCAACCAGCTGAAACCAAACTTGAACTGGTGCTTTCCATGGGTCCAGGAGAGATCGTCGCGTGTCTCATAGCCGAAGTAGGAGTTCTTCCAAGGGAAGTAGCTCGAACTCCAGTTTGTGCTGTACGGAGCGCCCAGATCGATCTCCGGCATACGGCTGCCGACGTTGTTAGCGAGGGGGAAGAAGCTTGTAGCTGACCATCCGGATGGTTGCGCCGAGATGCCGACAGGGTCGAGGTTGATCGTGTTGCCGCTGAAAAGGAAAGAGGTTTCGTTCAGCAGTGCAGGCGTATATGTCTGCGTGAGCTTCAGACTTGATGACCATGAAGGATTGAGCATCGCTGTGCCCACGGTCGGGTATGTGCTGTCACCCCACAGTGGCGGATAGTACGTTTGCGTTACGGCATCGTGCAGATAATGACCGCTAAATTGGAATTTCGGACTGAAGCTGTGGTCGATTCGCACTACATCTTCACGAACGTTGGTCGGCTGCGGTATGGACGAGATGTATTGATTACTTCCCAGATTTGGCTGAGGAAAGGTTCCTGCGTTGAGTTGCAGAACTGCATTGGGGTCGATCAGATTGGCAGGAATCGTGTTGTTCGGGAACGGCTCTCCCGGCGTCAAACCATCCTGCGCGTACAAGGCCAATTTAGCCGGATCGCTGGTAACAGGAACAATCGGGACTTTTCCATTGGAGGGAACCTGATACACCAATGGCTGTCCGGCAACAGGGAAATTTGCGGCTGCAATGGTGTTCACAACGGAAGGCGAACTTCCTTGAATCAACCTGCGCCATTCTTCATTCACGAAAAAGAACGTCTTATTCCGCGCGTCATTGTAGACATGGGGAATCCACACCGGACCGCCGATGTTAAAACCGGGTTCGTTCAGTCGGAATTCCGGCCGCGGTTTGCCGGCAAAATTAACGAAATAATTGTTGGCATCGTAGTCTTCATTCCGGTTGAAGTACCACACGCCTCCGTGGAAGTCGTGGGCACCTTGTTTCAGAACCATGAGAATGGTTCCGCCAGACCCAATGCCATAGTCCGGTCCATAGTTGCTGTCCAGCGTCTGGAATTGAGCGAGCGAGTCCATCGAGGGCAGGGAACTGAAGCAGCCGCCGCAGCCGCGGTCATTCAATTCGCCTCCATCCAGCATGTAGATGTTGTGGGTGGTGCGGGTTCCGTTGAAACTGATGCCGTTCGCTGACGTGAGAGCATTTACGCCGCTAAATAGCGGCAGGTTATTGGACTTGCCCATCCCCAGAGCTGCAAGAGCGGTGACATTGCGGCCGTTGGTTGCCAGTTGCGTGACCTGCTGGCCGCTGATCAGATTGCTGAGCTCATTGGTTTCCGTCTGTACCTGCAGGGCATCTGCCTGGACCGTAACTGTCTGGCCGGCAGCGCCAATCGTAAGACTGACGTCCTCCTTCAGGGTCTGCCCGGTGTTCACGACAATGCCGGTCCTCGTGTAGTTCACGAAGCCGGCTGCTGTGGCGCCCAAGGTGAAATTGCCGACGCCCACATTGGCGAAGAGATAGATCCCATCGTTATTGGATACGGTTTGCCTTACTTGTCCTGTAGCAGGGTTGGTGAGAGTAATGGCCGCATTTGGAATCGCGGCACCGCTGGGATCTAATACTGTTCCGGTGATGGTTGCGTTTTCCTGTCCCCAGACGAGGGGAACAAGTATGAGGGCGAGGACACTCGCCAATACGAACCGCGAACGAAGCATCGTAACCTCCCGATATCAAATCAATGGTTAATGCGAGTCTTATATCTACCGTTACCAGTCTTTAACTTGCCGGAAAGCAGTAAACACAGCGGATAAAAGGCCGACACAGTGGAAACGTTTTCTTCAACTATGTATTTCCAGCGACGGCGTCAACGCAAACTATAAGAAAATCGGTTAGCCAAATCCAGCCATGACGCAGAGCTTTCGGTCACAGCATCGGTTTGAATGGTAAATGTTTACTCAGCGGGCGATGCTAACTCTCTAACGATAAAGATGTCAAGAGTCGTCGAGTTGAGGATACCCACACCTTATAACCCCACAAAGCGATTCGAAGGCCCAGGCTGCGGTGTCCCACATGCTTCTGGACTCAGTTCGATCGCCGTCACAGGCAACCCTGAAATGATTCCATTCGGATCTCCGTCATCCTCAGCGGGTTATCGGAGACCACCTGCCGAGTTTCCGGTGAACCTCGAAAAAAGATGTCCCAAAGGGACGATCTTTAGATTGAGTGAGTTTGTTCATGCGATGGTAAAAAACGAAGCAACGGACTACCCTGCCGCTGCCAATTTTGACGTCTTAGGAAGAATTTGCTTGCCCGGTCACGCGTCAAGAACACTTCGTCAAATTTCACGAGAACTCGATGGCGATTTGACAACGGGTCGCGAGGAATTCCGTAGGGTCTTTCATAGAGAGGAAGAACTATGCGACTGATGATTCGTACGCTTGTGCTGGCAACCGTCGCAGCAAGCGCGACTGCGGCTTTTGCTTCTGACACGATGACCGTCAATGTGCCCTTCAACTTCGAGACTCACGGGAAGTCATTTCCAGCGGGCAGGTATCAGGTGGAGTTTGATCCGACCCAGAATTCGCTCGCACTCCATAGCAAAACCGACACCAGGAAGTCCTTTATGTGGGTCGCTTCCCCTGCGGAATACACCGCCAATATGGCAAGGCTCGCGTTAAAATTCGATGCCGAACCCGATGGCACGCATGCACTGCGCAGCATCCGATTGGCCACGTGGGAAACGCCGGTACTGGATGTACATGAAAGGCATACAACTCAGAGCGAAGTGTCCATCGCCGGTGGTAAGTAGCAGTAAAACCCAATCGACGCGGTCGTTTGGAAAGTCCGTAACACCCGTGAAGGCAGGGGGGCCGGACTTTACGAGACTAGGCGAAACGCCAGTGCGCCTGAATGCTCCTCAGGGCGCCACTGGCTCTAACTCGAAAATGAAAGCCTAACGGGACCCGGATCGGCAAATTTAAGCCGACAAGGCATCTTCATCAGGCTCGCTGATTTTTCGCATAAGGTCAGTCGGATGAACGGGCTTGGACAGCAATTGGAAGTGATGTCCGAATTTCCGCGCATTCTGAAGCAGGTCTTTTGTGGATGCCTGTCCTGAAAAGAGGAGTATTCTGCAACCGGGACAGAACGCTCTTATCTGAATCGCCAGGTCGATTCCGGAAAGCTCCGGCATAACGACGTCGGTAAGTAGAAGATCCGGCGGTTGCGTTTTGGCGCGCTCCAAAGCTTCCGCAGGATTCGAAAAGGGGAGTGCTACAAAACCGCTCCTGCGCAGAATGATTGCCAATGACTCGGCGATGATCGTCTCATCATCTACCACGAAAATGACCGACACAGGTTTTGTTGGCATGATCATTCTCCTTTAGAAGCGTCAATTTTCAGGAAGTCACTGCGGCCTTCTTGAATCTATGCAACACTTCGGCGACCTTTTCACACAGCAAAGCCGGTCCTTCGAGTTTACTCAGGAACAGATCGGCGTGTGATCCTTCGGGCGGCATTTCATTTACTCCCGAAAACAGCACAACAGGAAGGGAAGGTTTCTGTGCCTTGACTTCCCGGGCCAGGTCGGCACCACTCAAGCCGGGCATCAATAAGTCGGTAAGAACCAGATCGACGGCATGCGACTGCAACATCTCCAATGCTTCGGTCGCGGATTTTGCGGGAACTACCTCATAGCCGGCCTTCTCCAGCACACGCGATCGCACAAAAAGCGACGTAGGTTCATCGTCGACACACAGAATCACAAATCTGCGAATGTTCATGACCGTCCGGGTCGTACTTAACTGCTCACCGAACTCCAGGCTGATGCTTCGTGCAGCTTTTTCGTGGATGTATGGCCCGGAAGCAGCACACGAAAGCAAGTTGCACAACCACCAGACTGCCTGATGGTACGGAAACGGATGGAACCATCATATTTTTGAACGATGCCCTTGCTGATCCACAGTCCTAGACCAGTCCCTTTCGTGGACTTCGTAGTGAAAAATGGCTCAAAGAGTTGCTGCGCATCATCCGCTTTGATCCCGGAACCGGTATCGCATACGGAAATAGACACCCAATTCGTTTTGGTTTCAGAAGCGACGTGTTCGCGCACGCTGATTCTGAGCCGTCCGCCATCCGGCATGGCTTGAATGGCGTTCACAATGAGATTCATGAAGACCTGCCTTAATTCGCCCGGAAAGCCCTGAACCATAGCGTCCTGTACATAGCGCTTGTCCAGCGAAATCCCCTGCATCTGTATGTTTCTCGATTGCAGCTCAACAACATTGTCGAGAACTTCGGCGATCGAAACCGGAATGGGTTGTTTTGACTCGCGATAAAAACTCAAAGTGTGTTTCACAATATGCGCGACGCGAACCAATTCCTTTTCGCCCATTCGTGCATATTCCATCGCTTCATCATCGAGCGATGAATGATCGCGCAACAGGTGAAAGATATTGAGAATTGCCTCTAACGGGTTATTGATTTCATGGGCAATGATCCCCGCTACACGGCCCATTGCAGCCAGTTTTTCGGCATTGCGTAATGCTTCCTCTGCCCGTATGTTCGCCGTTATGTCACGGATGATCTCCAGAATTACCCCCGGAGATCCAGCTTTGCCGCTTTTGAAGGCTTTCCGGCACGCAACCGTGATTTCCCGGCCATCACGCGTGTGCTGCTGAAGATTGCCATCCCACCGCCCCGCTTTGAAGAGAGTCGATTCAATATCGCTGAACGGAACCGGAAACTTTGTCGACAAGACTGTGTGAAGATCCTGACCAACTACATCTTCGCGGCGCCATCCGTACAAGGCTTCCGCGCCTGAATTCCAGAACCGGATCACACCGTTCATGTCACGCACCATAATTGCCTCAGATGCGAGATCCAGCAGGTCGGCGCGCTCTTTCAACTGTTCCGTTCGCTCGGCAACGCGTTGCTCCAGTTCGCGATTCAAGGCTTCCAGTTGGCGGCGTTTACGATGTAATTCCGCAAAAACAGAGACCTTGGCACGCAAAACTTCCGGGATCACCGGAACCGAAATATAATCAACTGCTCCCCGCTGGTAACCTTTAATCCGGTCAGCATCAGACAAGTAAATTGCCGAGATGAAGAGAATTGCCGTCTTCTGAAAGCGCGGATGCTCGCGAATCATGTCAGCCAGCTCAAAGCCGTCGATCCCCGGCATACTGACATCCGCAAGCACAACCGCGATGTCCTTCTTAAGCAGGTGTTCCAGGGCCTCTGTTCCGGACGCCGCCTTGATGAGATTTTCGCCGAGGTCGCCAAGAATGACCTCGTAGCTGAGCAGCTTCGCGGGCTGATCGTCAACAAGAAGAATATTGACCTTCTCGTTGGAACTTGCCGGAGCGCCGTGTTCCACCGACGGGTTCCAGCCATTTATTGACATAAAGACATCCTCATCATCTATGGAGCCACATCCGGAGAGACGCCAACAGTTGCTCGGTATTTACCGGCTTGGCGAGATATTCCGACGCTCCAGCCCCAAGGCATTTCTCACGATCGCCTTTCATGGCTTTTGCCGTCAATGCAATGATCGGAAGCCTGTGCAAAGAGCTGTTTTGCCGGATCACCTGCATGGTCTCATATCCATCCATTTCCGGCATCATAATGTCCATCAACACAATGGCTATATCAGGCGTCGACTCCAGCGTAGCAATGGCTTCGCGTCCGGTACTTGCAGTAAGCACGCTCATGCCGCGTCTTTCCAGCACACTGCTCAATGCAAAGATATTTCGCACATCATCATCCACAACCAGAACCTGTTTACCAATCAGCGCTTCGTCTGACCCATGCAGCCGATCGAGCATTTTCTGCTTTTCCGAGGGCAGATCGGCGATGACCCGATGAAGAAATAGCGCCGTCTCATCCAGCAATCTTTCGGGCGATTCCACATCCTTCACCACCACGCTCCGGGCCAGTGCGTGCAACTTCGCATCTTCCTCCGGAGACAAGTCCTTTCCCGTAAAGACGACGACTGGCAAATCACTTAACGCCGGTGTGCCCCCTAGCTTCTCCAGAACATCAAATCCAGTCATGTCAGGAAGGCGCAGGTCGAGAACCACGCAATCAATTTGTTCCTCAGCCACAATGTTCAATGCCTCTGCGCCTGTTGAGGCAATGGAAACATCAATGTCATCATAGCCAAGCAATTCCCGAATGGTCATCTGCTCGGCAGGATTATCTTCCACCACCAGCAGGCGCTTGCGGCGTGCCGTGCAGAATTCCTTGATCTTCACCAGGGCCGCCTCGAGGCCGTCCGTTGTTGTTGGCTTCGTCACGAAGGAGAACGCGCCGCGCGACAGTCCATGATGACGATCGTCGTCCATTGTCAATATCTGTACGGGGATATGCCGTGTCCGTGTGTCCTGCTTCAAGTGGTTCAGCACGGTCCAACCGAGCATATCGGGTAGAAATACATCGAGTGATACAGCACTTGGATGAAACTCATGAGCCAGCGCGAGGGCTTCCGCACCGCGCGATGCAGTAAGAACCTTGAACCCTTTGTCGCGGGCGAGATCGCATAGGATGCTCGCATAGTGGGTGTCATCCTCTACGATCAGCAATATGGCGTCTCCTGCCTCCAGGTTGGCGCGATCGTCCTCAATTTGTTTTGTCTCATGATCGGCTACGGCGCCGCTCGCCAGTTGCAGAACCGAAGCCGTTCCAGCTCTCTCGGTGAGTGCGTCTGCAACACTGGAACCGGTAGGCCCAACGTACGTCTGCGGCAGATAGAGAATGAATGTGCTTCCTCTTCCGGGAGTGCTCCTCAATTGAATTTCACCCCCGAGCAAACTCGCCAGTTCGCGGCTGATGGCAAGACCAAGTCCCGTGCCGCCATACTTCCGGCTCGTTCCCGCATCTGCTTGCTGGAAGGCCTCAAAGATGATCTTCTGCTTCTCTTGGGGAATACCGATTCCGGTATCGGCTACCTCGAACGCTACGACTGAACCCGCGGTGCTGAGAATTGGATGGTTCGCGCTCCACCCACTCTCTGCGTTGTAGACTGAGAGCCGCACCCCACCTTGCTCGGTAAATTTGAATGCATTGGACAGCAGGTTCTTGAGCACTTGCTGCAAGCGCTTCGAATCCGTAACCAGGCTGCGGCTAAGATGCTTGTCCGAATGCAGGTCGAAGGATAGTCTCCTGTTTTCTGCTTCGTGGCGGAACGGGCGGGCAACCATCTCAAGCAGGCTGCTAAAGAACACATCTTCAGCCTCGACGGAAACCGTACCGGATTCGATCTTCGACAGATCGAGAATGTCGCTGATCAGGTTAAGCAAGTCGGTTCCCGCAGCATGGATCGTGCGAGCAAACTCAATCTGCTTCGACGTGAGGTTGCCATCCGGATTGTCGCTGAGCTGCTGACCCAGGACAAGGATGCTGTTCAGCGGCGTGCGCAGCTCATGTGACATATTCGCAAGGAATTCCGACTTGTATTTGGAAGTAAGCGCCAATTCCTTGGCCTTCTCCTCGAGTGCTCTACGGGCTTGCTCGATCTCCTGGTTCTTGCGTTCGACCTCCACGTTCTGTTCAGCGAGCTGCTGTGCTTTTTGCGCGAGCTGTTCATTCGTCTGCTGCAGCTCCTTCTGCTGCGATTGCAACTCAGTGGCAAGCTGCTGAGACTGCTTCAGCAGCGCTTCTGTTTGCATCGTTGCTTCGATACTGTTGAGCACAATTCCGATGCTGGCAGTGAGCTGCTCAAGGAAGGCGAGATGAGAAGCCGTAAATGAGCTCAATGTGCCCAGTTCAATAACTGCTTTGACGCGGTCCTCAAAAAGCACTGGTAGCACAATCACGTTCTGTGGAAGTGCTTTAAACAGCCCTGAGCGGATCGGCATTGCATTTTGCGGCAGATCAGTAATCAGCATGCGCCGCTTTTCTGTCGCGCACTGTCCGATCAATCCCTCGCCGATTGGGATACGCTCAAGCTTGCCTTCTTCGGTGCTGGCATACGCGGAAAGAAGAGTCAGTGCGGCGGGCTCCTCTGACTCCATCTGATAGATAAGTCCTTGCTGGGCATTGATGAGTGGAACCAATTCCGAAAGGAGCATACGTCCCACAGTAGTCAGGTCGCGCTGTCCTTGCAGCATACCGGTAAAGCGCGCAAGATTCGTCTTGAGCCAGTCCTGCTCGGTATTGCGCTCAGTCGTGAGCCGCAGGTTATTGATCATCGTGTTGATGTTGTCTTTCAGCTCCGAAACTTCGCCTCTTGCTTCCACCTGAATGGATCGCGTGAGATCGCCTTTAGTTACGGCCGTAGCAACTTCAGCAATAGCGCGCACCTGATTCGTCAGGTTATCGGCAAGCAGGTTGACGTTATCGACAAGGTCCTTCCACGTGCCAGCCGCTCCAGGCACATTCGCCTGGCCGCCAAGACGTCCTTCCACGCCAACCTCGCGAGCCACCGTCGTTACCTGATCGGCAAACGTTGCCAGCGTGTCCGTCATGCTGTTAATGGTCTCTGCCAGGGCGGCGACTTCGCCCTTAGCGTTCACCGTAAGCTTTTGCGTCAGCACGCCGTTGGCGACCGCCGTCACCACTTTCACGATGCCGCGCACCTGCTCCGTCAGATTCGCAGCCATGACGTTCACGTTGTCCGTGAGGTCTTTCCAGATTCCCGCAACCCCAGGGACCTCAGCCTGACCGCCGAGCCTGCCCTCGGTTCCAACCTCGCGTCCAACGCGCGTCACTTCCGCAGCAAAAGCATTTAGCTGGTCCACCATCGTGTTGATGGTGTTCTTAAGCTCCAGAATTTCGCCCTTCACGTCCACAGTGATCTTGCGCGACAAATCGCCGCGGGCAACAGCAGTCGTGACCTCGGCAATATTGCGCACCTGCGCCGTAAGATTGCCAGCCATGGCATTTACTGAGTCGGTCAGATCCTTCCATGTTCCTGCAACACCCGGCACATTTGCCTGACCGCCAAGACGCCCTTCCGTGCCGACTTCGCGCGCAACACGTGTCACCTCAGCCGCGAAGGAGCGCAGCTGCTCGACCATAGTGTTCAGCGTTTCTTTGAGCTGCAGAATCTCACCGCGAACGTCGACCGTAATCTTCTTTGATAGGTCTCCGGTCGCAATCGCCGTAGCGACCTCAGCAATGTTACGAACCTGGCCAGTCAGATTGCTGGCCATGAAGTTCACATTATCGGTAAGGTCTTTCCATGTGCCTGCAACTCCGGGCACTTCAGCCTGACCTCCAAGCTTTCCATCCGTTCCCACTTCGCGGGCCACGCGCGTTACTTCGCCCGCAAACGCATTGAGCTGGTCCACCATAGTGTTGATCGTGTTCTTCAGCTCAAGAATTTCACCCTTGACGTCCACCGTAATCTTGCGCGACAGATCGCCGCGGGCAACAGCCGTAGTTACCTCGGCAATATTGCGTACCTGCGCTGTGAGATTTCCGGCCATGGAATTGACCGAGTCCGTAAGATCTTTCCATGTGCCTGCAACTCCCGGCACGTCCGCCTGGCCCCCGAGCCGGCCCTCGCTGCCAACCTCGCGGGCTACGCGTGTTACTTCTCCAGCGAACGCATTGAGCTGGTCCACCATCGTATTGATGGTTTCTTTAAGCAGCAGAATTTCACCGCTGACGTTCACAGTAATCTTCTTTGAAAGATCGCCACTCGCAATGGCCGTCGCGACTTCAGCAATGTTGCGCACCTGGTTGGTCAGGTTGCTTGCCATCGAATTCACAGAGTCAGTGAGATCTTTCCACGTTCCGGCGACGCCCGGCACCGCGGCCTGACCACCCAGCTTGCCATCGGTACCAACTTCGCGTGCCACGCGCGTTACTTCCGAGGCAAACGCCCGTAACTGATCGACCATCGTGTTAAGGGTGTCCTTTAATTCCAGAATCTCGCCCTTCACGTCGACGGTGATCTTGCGCGACAAATCGCCACGCGCTACAGCGGTAGCAACTTCGGCGATGTTGCGGACTTGCGCCGTAAGGTTGCCGGCCATGGAGTTTACATTATCGGTCAAATCCTTCCATGTACCCGCAACGTCGGGCACTTGTGCCTGACCCGCTAATTTACCTTCCGTTCCCACTTCGCGCGCGACACGCGTCACTTCGCTCGCAAAGGCATTCAGTTGGTCGACCATCGTGTTGATGGTATTTTTCAACTCAAGAATCTCGCCTTTTACATCCACTGTGATCTTGCGCGACAAGTCGCCGCGAGCAACGGCCGTCGTGACCTCAGCAATGTTGCGCACCTGAGCAGTCAGGTTTCCAGCCATCGAGTTTACAGAGTCGGTAAGGTCCTTCCACGTCCCGGCAACACCCGGCACGTTCGCCTGTCCACCGAGGCGGCCTTCGGTTCCAACTTCACGCGCAACACGCGTCACCTCGCCAGCAAAGCGGTTCAGCTGGTCCACCATCGTGTTCAGCGTTTCTTTCAGCTGAAGGATTTCGCCGCGAACATCGACAGTGATTTTGCGCGAAAGGTCACCCTTCGCAATAGCTGTTGCCACTTCGGCAATATTGCGGACCTGACCAGTCAGGTTGCTGGCCATGAAATTGACGTTGTCTGTAAGGTCTTTCCAGGTACCGGCGACACCGGGCACGCTCGCCTGTCCGCCCAGCTTTCCTTCCGTGCCCACTTCGCGGGCCACGCGTGTTACTTCACCAGCGAATGCATTTAGCTGGTCAACCATTGTGTTGATTGTCTCTTTCAGCTCAAGGATCTCGCCCTTCACGTCCACCGTAATCTTGCGCGACAAGTCTCCGCGCGCGACGGCAGTCGTTACTTCGGCGATATTCCGCACCTGAGCAGTAAGATTGCCTGCCATGGCATTCACGGAGTCGGTAAGGTCCTTCCACGTTCCGGCAACGCCCGGCACCACCGCCTGTCCACCCAGCTTGCCGTCGGTGCCGACTTCGCGGGCCACGCGCGTTACTTCCGAAGCAAAGGAACGCAGCTGATCCACCATCGTGTTGATGGCTTCTTTCAACTGAAGAATCTCGCCGCGCACATCCACTGTGATCTTGCGCGAAAGATCGCCGCTCGCCACAGCCGTTGCAACTTCAGCAATATTGCGCACCTGGCTGGTCAGGTTGCTAGCCATCAGATTTACGGAGTCGGTAAGATCCTTCCATGTTCCGGCGACGCCCGGCACTACCGCCTGTCCACCCAGCTTGCCATCCGTACCGACTTCGCGGGCCACGCGTGTTACTTCTGAGGTGAACACGCTCAATTGCTGGATCATCGTGTTCACGATATTTGCCGAACGTAAAAACTCGCCTTCGAGCGGCCTTCCATCCACATCGAGCCGTACTTTTTCGTTCAGGCTTCCTTGTGCGACAGCGGCTATTGCGCGGGTAACTTCGGTAGTCGGGCGGATCAGGTCGTCAACCAGGGTATTAATCGACGTTTCCATGCCGTCCCAGGCGCCCTTCGGTTCGCGGAGCCGGGCACGTTCGCGGATGCGCCCTTCTTTGCCGACAGCCTGGCCAACCCTTGCCAATTCCACTGCCATGTGTTCATTTGCGGCGACGATGTCATTGAAGGTATCGGCGATCTTTCCCGGTAACCCGGTCCATGATCCGGGCAACCGGACAGAGAAGTCGCCCTCTTGCATGCGTTGCAGACTTGCTAAGATCGCTCCAAGCTCCGCCGTCGCGATCTCCCCGGT
>Ga0207060_10050_pt1 | contig 41991 bp, 32 predicted proteins | sample Alteio_BWMinCont_30_FD_153270 | JGI IMG/M metagenome (GOLD analysis project Ga0207060, IMG submission 153270) | Enriched cells from forest soil in Barre Woods Harvard Forest LTER site, Petersham, Massachusetts, United States -... | ecosystem: Environmental > Terrestrial > Soil > Temperate forest >...
GGCCGAGTTGGGCCAGGTGTCCCGCTTCGACAGTGCTCGGCAACTGATGGGATACTGCGGTGCTGTGCCCAGCGAGGATTCCAGCGGCAAGCGGACCCGGCGCGGGAGCATCACCAAAACGGGCAACGCGCATTCGAGACGAATCGTCGTCGAAGCGGCATGGAGCTATCATCGTCCACCATGTATCTGGTACGGATTGCGCAAACGACAGGAGAGTATTTCAGAAGAGGTCAAAGAGATTGCGTGGAAAGCACAACACCGGCTGCACAAGCGTTACATGAGACTGGCTGCAGCAGGCAAGGATTAGAGAAAGATCACCACTGCAGTTGCTCGTGAACTGTTGGGCTTCATCTGGGCCATAGGAACCAGAGCAGAGACTACCGTCAGCCAGCGGAGCGCGGCCTGACAAAAGAAAAGGCAAAAGCAAAAACGTTCTAAGAATGGAAGAGCAAAGACTCCCCAATCGATGAATATCGTCGCCAATTTCGAGCACAGAGCCAGCAGCAGCCGAGGCAAGCACGAAGGAGAATCCTCGTTTGCCCTATGCGACAGGCTCGGCCGGACTCGCGATAACAGTCAGAGGCAGCTCCCGACGGATCATGATTATGCGGTTCCGACCCGCGAATATCAGACTGATCAATCGTCGCTTAAAACTGCTCCGACTGCTGCTCGCTCTGTCCTCGAGAAAACGCAAAGACAACTACAAAAACATCTCCACAGATTCCGCAGAGTTGACACGGTCACTCCATATCAGCGCAATGTACTTATTGAGAGATTTCTGTCAGCGCCTGGCTTCGAGTTCCTGATAAATCACCAAGATTCCGATAGCTAGATTTTTCGGGTGCATCTGAGCATTTTCCGAATTGTCTGCCGCTAGCCCGCAACTGGGGAGATTGGAGATTCCCTGATGGGTCTGGAGCGCTCGATGAGTCGGCGATTTCGCAACAATGGAGAACCGTTTTCACGAAACTTCGGATTGCCGACCTCTATGTAAGTTGAGTAGGGCCTTCGGCCCGCGAAATTCCATGAAAATCGCTTCGGTCCGACGAGCGCGACTTTCGACCCAGTCAAAGTCAAGAGAAAAAACACGAGGCCTGAGGGCGCGCTCCGGAGGGCGCGCATTGCGTGGATCAGGATCCTTCACTGCGCACAAGTGCCTCTCGGCTGGTGGTCCCTTTACCCCTGCAGGACCGGACATCTATTTGCTGTCTCGGGCTCGAAGAGCCGTCACAGAAGATTGAGTTGGTGTTCTCTGCCAGTCCCGAAACAATCCGTAGAGGCCTGGGGATCTGATCCCTCGCCCAGTCGGCAATCGGCGGGACCTGGCAGCCTGCGCGTTCTTTTCTTTCCCTTTATAAGGGAAGGTCTTTACGCTGCGACCCTGCGGCTGAACTCTTCGGCAGGCACGAAGTCCTGCTGTCTGCGCTCTACGGCGAGCATGTAGCAGACCACCTTCCTGGCAACAGCCAACGTGGCGCGGTTACGATTTCCTCTCTCCAGTTCTCTGGCGTGGATTAGGGCGAGTTCGTGAGACTGTCTGGGCGCCAGCTTGGCAGCCTCGATCAGCACTCGCTGGATGTGCTTGTTCCGCTGCTTGGAAATCGGCATGCGCATTACCTTGTCGGCTGAACTCTTCTCCTCACCGCACAAGCCGCAGTAGCTGATGGCTTGTTTGATCGATGAGAACCGGGTGTAATCGCCAATCTTCAGAGCCCACCTCAGTGCCGTGATCGGACCCACGCCCGGAACCGTTCTCAGTCGGCGCAGCCGCTCCTGCAGGAGTGGATCTCGCTCCAGAGAACTGACCAACGCGTACTCCAGCTTCTGCGACCGGCTGATCCTGTCCCGGCTCAGCTGCAGCAGCGGCCGGATGCTCTCCTGCACTTCCTTGTTGGTCCTCATCAGCTCGGCGAAGTAGCCCACCTTGTGCAGCCGCCGCTTGTTGTAGCTTACCCCGGTCTCCATCCGCAGACCGGAGACACGGTTCTTCATCTGCACCATCTGCTTGATCACCAGGTTCCGGTAGCGCAGCGTGCGTCGCCGGTCCCGGATCTCCCGCGTCGCCATGTGGCACTCGGGCAGAAAATCGCAACGTAGGCAGTCGGCCAGCTTGCCGGCATCGATCCTGTCGTTCTTCTTCTTGGACGCGGCGATGGCTCGCAGCATCAGGGGATGCGCCACCTTCACCTTTTCCGCATGCGGAAGCAGATGATCATAAATCCACCCGGTGAAAATCGTCGCTTCCATGGCGGTCATCCGGAGTTGAGGAAGGGTCTTGATCCACGCATCCAACTCACGCCGGGTGGATCCGATCTTGCCTTCACTGTGCACATGACCAGCTGCGTCCTTCACGCAATAGCTGATCGTCCTCTTGTGTACATCCAGTCCGATGTAATACATAGTCTCTGAGCAGCCTCCAAGGTTGTTCTCTGAATCAGCGCGCCGCTGAGTTCAGCTTTTTGTAACACCTCGTGCTCCTCCTCGACTTAGCATTCAAACAATCGATAGTTCATTCGCATCGCAGCGCGACGATTGGGTCGACTCGCATCGCGCGCCGGGCGGGTATATAGCTCGCGATCAGAGCAACCATCGACAGAAGTAGAGGCACACCGATGAAGGCGATCGGATCATGCGTACTCACTCCAAAAAGCATGCTCGCGAGTATTTGCGAAATGGCTGCACAAAGAGCGATGCCGATGAAGGCGCCGATGAAAACGGGGCGCATTGCCTGCCAGAGTACAAGTTTCATGACTGCTGTTTTGTCAGCCCCAAGAGCCATGCGGATGCCGATTTCGCGCACACACCGGCTCACCCTATAAGACACCATGCCGTACAGCCCGATCAGGGCGAGCAACAGTGCAAGGCTCCCCAAAGCCCCCGAGAGGACAGCTACGATGCGAGAGGGAATGCGCCAGGCTTCAAGATTGTCTGCGAGACGTATGACATCGACAGAAATGTCTGGATCAAGCGAGTGCGCTGCTTCGCGAATGCCTTTGGCGATGTCGCCGAAATTGCCCGCGTAGCGAACAAGCACGTACGTGCGAACGTCGTCCTGCGGTCCGGCGGGAAAATACAGATATGTGGTGTTCAGGTCGCCAAGGTGCGAGACTTGCGCATCCTTCGCCACGCCGATCACGGAATCTTCCCGGCCGCTATACTCGCGCAAGGTCTTGCCCAATGGATCTTCGTCAGGGAAGAGACGGCGCGCAGTTGATTCGGTGACGATGATTGCCGGACCATGCACATCTGCAGTTGTAAAGCCGCGGCCCCGCACAATAGGAACGCCGATTACCGAAAAATATTCCGGCGAGACATGATTGTATTCAATCGGAACTTTCTCGGCTCGGCCGGGAACGGTGAACTGGCCGACGCTGAAGTCATGGGCCAATGGCGCACACTCGGCTTGCGCAACTTCAGTGACGCCGAGAAAACTTCCAACGCGCTGGCGCAAGTTCTGAACAAAAGCCGTGGAGCGGCTCTCATCGTATCCTTGTTCGCGCAAATTCAGGAAGACCTGGGCAACATTCTTGTCGTCGAATCCAGGATCGACCGTTTGCGCATAGTACAGGCCGCGCAGTAGTAGTCCCGCTGCGAGCAAGAGGACCATACAAACGGCAACTTGAGTGCTGGTTAGTGAATTCAGCAGAAAACGTCCGCTTGTTCTCTCAGAGCCCGCATGCGCACCGTCTCCTTTCAATATGGTGTTGAGGTCGAGCCGCGAGTCGCGCCAGGCAGGTACAATCCCGAAGGCGATTCCCGTGAGCAGAGTCAGCCCGAACGCATACACAAGCACATGAAGATTAGGCGCGACGTTCACGCCTACTGCCGGGAAGTTGCTGGGCAGATGCGACGTTACAAATGCAGTCAGCCGCGGGAAGGACCAGCAGGCAAGCGCTGATCCTAGCGTGCCGCCTATTAGCGAGAGGATAAGGCTCTCGGTCAACAGCTGCCGAACCAGACGCCAGCGGCTGGCGCCCATCGACAGACGAACGGCGATTTCCTTTTGCCGTACGGAAGCGCGCGCGAGGAGAAGACTCGCCACGTTGGCACAGGCGATCAAGAGGACGAGAGCGAAGGCAGCGAGAATTACCGAAGCTACAGGTAAAAGGTGGCTGCGCTCCTCCGGCCGGCTGAAGAATTTGGCTGCGCCGATGGCAAGTGATGTCGTGCGTCCGGGATGCTGTAAATCCATGCGCGCGGAAATCACGCCCAGATCTGCACGCACCTCTTCAAGAGTAACGGCGGTCCGCGTGCGACCGAGCATTGCCAGCCAGCTCAAGTCGTCATCTGCGAGCAGATCGCGCACAGGCTCCAGCACTTTTTGCATGGTGACCGGCACCCAGAATGCACTCGATACCGGCTCTGTACCGGTGAATTCAGGACGCGCGATGCCGATCACGGTGTATGCAACCCGATTCAGGGTGATTCTTTTCCCGACCAGCGATGGGTCGGCTGCGAACCTGCCGCGCCACAAGGCATCGCTGAGCACGACGACTGCGTTTTCACCGGGAGCTGCACAATCGGAATCGACAAAGCCGCGCCCGAGAGCTGGGTGCTCATCCAGAACTTCGAAATAATTGCAGCTTGCCAGAGTTCCAGAAAGCTGTTGTACAGTGCCACCGGCGAGGGTCGCATCGACAAAGGGCTCGTATGCTACCAATCCCGCAAAGACATGATTATGATCGCGGTAGTTCAGGTACTCGGAGTACGAGGACATGCTGCCTTCGCCGTGTACGTTGCGCGCAAAATGCCCATGAAAAATCGGGCTCACACTTACGACTTGTTCTGGACGAGGAATCGGAAGCAGACGCAGAGCGGCCCCATTCAACACCGAGAAAATGCCAACGTTGATTCCGATGCCCAGGGCTATCGCCAGCACAGAAGCGATGGTGTTGCCAGGACTCCGCCACAACATGCGCATGCCGAACCGCGTGTCCTGCAATAACTGCTCAAGCCAGACCACACTCCACACCTCCCACGTCTCTTCCCGGACTTGTGCAACATTTCCGAACTTGCGCAGAGCCGCGTGGCGCGCTTCGTCCGGTGACATACCACGCTCCATGTTGTCCTGCGTTTCGCGTTCGAGATAATCGCGAATATCTTCTTCAAGTTCGCGAAGCATGCGTTTGCGTGATTTCATGATTTACCCTCCCGCTCGCCTGGCCGGAGAATCCGCCCGATCGCTGCCGCCAGCTTGTCCCACTTGCTGGTTTCAACGGTCAGCTGCTGCCGCCCCTTGGCGGTCAGCCGGTAAAACTTAGCGCGGCGATTGTTCTCAGAAATGCCCTCTTCGACCGAAATCCATCGCCGCTTGATCAACCGGTGCAGCGCTGGATACAGCGAGCCCTGCTCAACGAGCAGCACCTCGTTGGACTGGTATTCAATGGCCTTGGCGATGGCATGGCCGTGCATCGGCCCCAGAAAAAGCGTGCGGAGAATTAGAAGATCCAGCGTGCCCTGGAGCAGTTCTATTCGTTCGTTTCGATCTCTAGTAGACATTCTAGGCGATATTAGAGATGCTCTAGTAGAATGTCAAGGTGAGTAGTCTTGGAAACCCGCGTACGGATACTTCACGTCAGCCAGCGGCGTTCTGTTTCAATTGCCCGACTTGAGCTCTTAGCGCGTTTCCAGGGTAAAGAGACTTGATTTGAAACTCGGCGATTCCGAAAATCCAGTCTAAACCGGATATTTCCGGTTAGCTGGTCAGCTGTCCAGATCGCTGTGTCCTTCTGCTTGATACTCCGCGCGATGCCCTAGTATCTTGCTTAGGCGAGAAATTGGAGGCTACTTTGACTCTTAGCCGACTGATGAAGGTACTGTTGGTTGTTTTCCTCGGCATGACAGTTATTGCCGCGCGTGGGCAGCAGGGGCAGTGGGCGGGAGCAGACAACGCAACCGCGAAGTTCATCGTTGATGCGGAGCGTCAGTGGGCCGAGGCCGCCTGTTCACACAACAAGATTGCTGAGATCATCCTCGCCGACGATTTTCAGGGGACGTCGCCGGAAGATGGAAAACGCTATACGAAATCGGAAGAAGTAGCGGACAACGCGAATTCCTCAAGGACCGCACGGGATTGCCGGTTGACCGACGCAAAGGTTCGTCTGTTCGGTGACAACCTGGCGATGGTGTACGGCAGCGAGAGTTCAATCCGAAAAACAAAAGACGGGACCGAGAAGTCTGTTTGCCTGACTTGGACAGATATGTGGCTTAAGCGGAATGGCAGGTGGCAAATCATCGCGGCGCAGGATACGCAATTCGCCTGCAAATAGGCGGAGGTGGCCCCTCTTTTAGCTTGAATGGTGCAGTTTCCCTGCCAGTTGACAATTCCTTCTGTGTTGCTGATTGCGGCTGTCAATTTCAGATTGTGCGTTTTCAGACCGGCTTCGCTCGAATTGATACTCGGCGATTTCCTATAAAATCCGGCCCGCGAGAAACGCAGGTAGATATTGCCTCATTGAAAGGACAAAGAAAATGCAAGAGCGGCATCACGCTGGTTCCGCATCCAGGTTCTTGCTCACCCTCCTCTGCGCTTGGGTATTTGCAACGCAGTGCTTCGCACAAAAGCCCTCGACATCCAGAATTCAAAATAGCAACCGCGGCGTCCTGTTGGAAAACCTCTCATGGGACGAAGCAGAGCACATATTGACGCAGGATCGTGTGGTAGTTATCGCGTTGGGCGCAGAATCGAAAGAACACGGCAGGCATTTACAGCTCAACAACGACTGGGTGATGGCTGAGTACTTGAAAAATCGAGTGCTGTCTGCTGCTCCGGTGGTCATCGCACCGACGATCAATTACAGCTTCTATCCGCTTTCCTGGAGTATCCCGGATCAACATCCCTCGAATCGAATACAGCACGCGACATGGTCGTCGAAATCTGTCGCACGCTTGCAATACATGGCCCGCGTCGTTTCTATGTCCTGAATACAGGAATTTCAACCATCGAACCGCTTTGCGAAGCGGCCAAGGTCCTGAGTTCTGAAGGCATAACTATGACGTATTTCGACTTCAAGGAGATCGAGGGCGTGGTTGAAAAAGTGCAACAGGAGACAGGAGGCACTCACGCCGACGAAATCGAAACTTCGATGATGCTCTATATCGCTCCAAACACCGTGAGGATGTCGAAGGCTGAGAAAGACCTGCATCCTCACCATCGAGGAGGGCTCACGCGAGACCCGAACGCGCCGGACAAGACCTACTCACCGACGGGTGCGTGGGGTGACCCAACGCTGGCGACGAGAGAAAAAGGACGAATCGTGGTAGAAGCAGCTGTGAAAGCTGTTCTCAACGACATTCAGAATCTGCAAGAGCTTCCCTTGAATCCGTGAGATGCGTTTCACGCGTGAGCAGGAACTGGAGGTGAGCGGTGAGGAGCGAGCCCGTTGCCACTCGCTTCGGCGAAGTGACCTGCAAGTTCGCTCACTCCTGCACCGCTCTCGCTTGTTCTAGTACTCATCATAGTCGTCGTTATCGCCAAGAATGCGTGAGACGACAACGGCTTTCGCGGGGCCGAAAATTGCCTCGTCAGAGGACGCTGTTTTCATTCATATCGAGCCGATGCTCACCGATGTCAGTAAACGAAAGACGCTCCCCTCGCAGCGACGTCAACGCGCCGCGGCCCGGCACCTGATCCCCGATCAGCACGAGCGGAATGATCCTCTCCCTATTGCTCCTGAAGACTCCGGTGTTGACATCGAACACCACGTCACCATCGTTCGTGATGAATGGGTTCGATAAGATTCCGAAGCTCGGCTCAGCCGGATCCGGATTGGTTCCGAGCGCAATCGTAGACGTTCTCTTTCCGTCTCCCACAAAGACGCCGATGGTCGGAGGTGGTCCGGTAGCGTTTGCGTCGAAGGCGACCTCATGCCGTGCATTCAACGTGGCGTTAATAAAAAGTGGGCCGTAGACGCCGGCGGGAGCCGCCTCGCCCGTTGCCGCGATGATCCTATGACGCACCCTATTCCTTGTGGTGCTAGCTGACAACCTCTGCGTCGAAGACAGCATTACAAGTGCCGACAGAAAAACGACAGGGGACCAAATAGCTCTCTTCACAGTCTTTTCGTCCTTGTGTTTCATTGCCTCGGTTGCTTCCTGCTTTTAGATATCGCAAATGCAGGCAAAGGACGACAAAGAGGAGGACAAAGATCGAGTTGTTCCAGGGCTGGTCGACAACTCCAAACAACGCGGGTGTGCTCGCGAATAAGAGTGGGATTGCCGTACGCGCGCTCCCTCTGCTCTTCTTCCTCCAGTTCGAGGTCAGACTGCTGGCTCCCGCTCTACAAGGGGTTGCGTTTGGGTTTTCCAGTCCGGTTTTGCTGGCCTTCTCCGGGGTCTGGATTCTCGGGGCGATCGCGATTCTTCTCCCCCATTTTTCATTGCCGAAAGAATAGGCCTATGCGGTATCTTCTCTGATCTGGCGGGAGCGGCGCTGTCGCGTCCGCCGCGGCCTGCCATGGTGGCATGTTGCCGCGCCTTTGGTCATAACGCTGGTTGCGGCTCTGTCGTGGAGTTTACAGCCACACCAGAGGATGGTGACCGGACAGGGGTAGCGGGAAAGAACGCAGTACGAGTCGTTCCCCCCGCTCCATGCAGTTGCCCAGTTACCCTGCCGGCGAATCTGTGACGCTGACTCAGCTACCGCCCAGCCATCGGCTGCCATTTCCCGTTCTCAATTATTGCGAACAGGCCAATGCGCGTTTCCACCAATCTGACGAATAGCCCAAATCGCCCATCGAGGAGGGTCGCCATAATATCTAAGTTCAGGATGGCGAATCGGCAATCCAGAAAGTGACGCCCCATCTAATATCGTCGTTCGTCACGCCACAGTGTTCTGCAGTGTTCCAATGCCATCGATGTTGATCGTGATGCAGTCCCCGGACGCGAGTGTAAAGTCATCGGCGGGCACAATTCCGGTTCCGGTCATCAACAGCGCTCCATCAGGGAAGCTATTGTCGCGGAACAGATAAGCGACAAGCTCCCGGGGATCGCGCTTCAATTCCGCCAGAGTCGTATTCCCCCAGAAGACCTGCGTGCCCTTTCGATCGATCTGCAAAGTAATGGCGGTGTTCGTTCGCAAAGGGCCATCGGCTAACAGGACGCATGGTCCGAGCGCGCAGCTGCTGTCGTAGAGTTTGGCCTGCGGAAGATAGAGAGGGTTCTCGCCTTCGATGTCGCGCGAACTCATGTCGTTGCCGATGGTGTAGCCAATGATCGTTCCCGCCGGATTGATCACCAGCGTTAGCTCAGGCTCAGGTACAGACCAACGCGCGTCTGAGCGAATGCGCACGTTACCTCCGGGCCCGACGACCCGGCGTCCTGTTGCCTTGAAAAACAACTCAGGCCGTGTCGCCGAGTAGACGCGATCGTAAAAGTCGCCGCCCCCGGCATCTTTTGACTCTTCAATACGTGCGCTGCGGCTTCGATAGTAGGTCACGCCCGCTGCCCAGACCTCCTGGCTCACGACTGGCGGCAGCAGGCTCGCCGGATCCGGCTCGGCAACTGCGCTACCTTTTGTGCTCTCCCGAACTCGATCAGCCATCGCGGGATCTCGCATCAATTCGTCCCATCCTTCAGCCTGCACGGGAAAGTATCTTCCACCCTCTTCTGCGAAGATTCCTTTCGAAGTTCGATAGCATTTCATGCTCAGTTCTCCTGTGGTTGTCTGTTATTCCGAGCGCCCTGAAAAATTATGGATTGCTATAGGCCAGGTTATCGAAGCGCAGGGACTGCCCGTTGGTCAAGTCGACGATCACTTTCGAAATCGGGTCACGCCAGCCAGTTCTCAGACGAACAAGTTCCTTAGATTTGATTGTGCAGGAAAGTTCGCGGCTCTCAGGCGAACGCACCGTCAATGTTGCGTCGCGGTCCCCATCGTTATACACATCCATCCCGACGAAAATACGCGGAGCATAGAAGCTGAATTCTTCCCGCTGTGCGTTTTTATCCGAGGGGACAAGGGTAAAGGTTCCAAACTTTCCGAATGGCGTGCCGATTTGCCACTCGCCGCGGCCCCAGTCGACTACACCCGAAGGATACTGTCCCAGCAGTGGGGTTCCCTCGGGAAGATGCGGATCGTCGAAGGTGATGAAAGACGGCACCATCTGATCGCTCTTTCCCTGGATGTCTATGTCTCTCGAACTGGTATGCCGAATGGAGAGAGTGCGGGTCTTCTCGTCAAACATGTAGCCTTCGCGTTGCTGGTCACTGCGACGCGCGATTGGTCTGCCTCCAACGCTGATGGAATCCGGAATGAAGTTCAACCGGAGAACATCTGTTGAGTCCGCATCGAAAGTCGAGTAGGTAACGCTGCCTGTGCCGTATGTAATCTTCGTGACGACGGAAAGCGAGCCGAGCAGATGCGACTCATCGGCCGGAGCCCATTCCGGGACGGCCCAGAAAGCGTCCATCATTCGTCGCGGCCCATCCGCGAACTCGTCCGTAAACCACCACTGCGTGCTGAAGGGAGCGTGAGCGCCGGCAGGAAGCCCCTGAAAATATGTGACCCAGTTGTAAGTCCGGTAAGCCGCCTGTTTGTAGGCAATGTCTCCGGTTTTGGCGTAGTAGAGTGCTTCAACGGCGGCGAGCCTTGCGCTGTGGCTGTCGCAACACTGGTTCGGCAGATTGCAGCAGAACTCTTTTCCGCTCCCTTGTTCGGTGGTGACCATCGCGCCGTGCACCATATATTTAGGCCACTTCGGCGTGGTCTTCACCCATTCGATGAGTTGCCGCGCATGCTCGCGCCACGCCGGATCTTCCTCCGGATGCAACAGGACGTAGCGCGCGAACTCAAGAGGAATCACCTGGTTCATGTTGTCCATGCTGCCCTGGACATCTTCGAAGTAGCCGACCCACACGTTGTTTCGCATTGGGTATTTCATCAGCCAGTCCCACGCGCCCTGTCGCACTTTCTTGTAGGTCGCGGCGTCTCCCTGATCGATGCGCATCAGCTCATCGAAAAGCATGATGGGCTCGACGACATTTGCCGAGTAGGGAAACATTCCCTTTCCGTCTTTCAGGCTGCCATCGCGCGCATGGCATCGATACGGCCACGGCGAGTTGTTCGCATCGCCGGGCTTGAAGTTTTTCGCGAGCGCGTCCGCGCAGCGAATCGCTGCGCGCAGATACTTCGTGTTCCCCGTCATTTCGTAGAGTCGCAGATAGGCGTAACCGTCTTCGCCTACGACGTGCGGCTCGACAAAATCTTCTCCGTGCTGGCTCCAACCCGTGTAGCGTGCACTGCCCGGATTCGCAGATGGATACGGCACCTGCGACCAGGCATAACCTTCCGAGGTCCGGCCGTATTCCAGTTCGTAATCGACGAAGTTTTCGAGAAATTCCAGCGTGCGGGCGTCGCCAGTATAGGGATAGAGGCGTTCGATAAAGCCCTGCATCATTGCCCGCAGATAGCCCGTCGAATTCACCCAGTGAGGATCGGGGATCAATTCAAAAGTCGTGCGGTCAAAATCAAAGCAGCAGTAATAGTAGGGCAACCTCTGCCGGTTGAATTGGTCCCACATAATTGTCCACTGCGAAAGAAAATACGCGGAGTACGAGTATCCGGTGTTATCCGGCATCGACCAGGGAAGGAGCTTTCCTTCGTGATCCAGCGCAACGGGCCGGCCGGCAATGGTTGGCTCGTCTACTGTTGAGAGGACGGGAAAGGGCTGCTGCTGTCCGGAAACCAGAGGAGCGCCGAATAAGACCGCAAGGAGTAGTTTTGCCAATCCAGTAGGTTTCGTCATGCCCGGTAGGTTTCGTCATGCTTAGATCAGCACTCGGGCAACAGCTCCTGCCGCTAAGGAATCGAGGCCGGTCTAAGAATACAGACTCAGGCCACTTTCCGCTTGGTCTGAGAACTGGGTGTTTTCTTGTGGCGATGCTTGACCGGAGGCGGCAACTCGACTTCCACCCGACGCTCCGCTGCGCGTGGACCTTGGATGTAATCGGGATCGAACATGGCGATTACGCTAATGGCGCGAGTGGTATAGCGTCGTGCCCATTCGCTGTCGATGAGCGTGTGCTGCACGGTCTTCCAATGGTCGCCCGATGTTCCGACACCGCTACCGGGTTGCGGCAAGACACTTTCATCCGGAAAGCCGTTGAGTGCGCCGAGAAACTGAACAAATTCCTCAAGGTTGACGCCCATCTGAAATACGAGCTGGCTCAGCGCCATTTGCTGCGACGCCGTTAGCTGGTCAAAAGTGCGGCAATAGGCCCTGGCATTCTGAACCGCTTGTATAGAGGAGATGCGCAGCAGCCTGGTCGCTTCATCATTGGTCAGCTCCGGCGACAACGTGTGTGTCCTGATCTTCTTGCGATATTTCTTCTTCTTCCATTTCTCGAGATCGCGATCGAAACGGTCGAGGATCTTTTGCAGCTGTTCCGGGTCCAGCCCCGCAGCCAGCCAGAGCTGAGCGGTCGAGGGCTCGATGAAAGGGCGCGGATTGAGAGGGTCGGTCTGAGGATGTTCGGTCGCCTCGACATCGAGACCGAATCCCGCACCGATGAGCGGCCGGCTTGTTTTCGGGTCGGGATAGGCCGCCAGCACCCAGCCTTCATGCCGGGAATCCCGAAGAATGTCCATCATGCTTCGCAAATCGAACTTGATGTCGGTGTCTTTGAAGTCAAGCAGGAGCTGGAAAGATGGAACGATCGTCGAAGGACTCGCGGTCGCTGGCGGCATACCGTTAGCCAGCGAAGTGGACGGCGCTGATACCGTACTTGGCTGAGGCGCTTGCGATGGGGCAGGCGCCGGCGAAACCTGTCCCATCGCATTCTGCCAGGCTACCGCTATGAACCATGCCAAGAGCGCAACGGTCACACGATGCCTTGCGACGGGCATTTCCTGCGCTGACTCTGAAACTCTGCTACTCATGCGAAAGAACGGAAGCGCCGCCACCTCACGAACAGAGTAGCGCTTTCGGCTGAGCAGCCAACGGAAAACAATCATTGTGCCTCTCCGAGCTCGCTGTAGGACTCTTCGAGCAGATTGAGCACCTCTTCGTGTGCAAGTTTGAGCTGCTTCGCTTCGACGGCAAGTTGCGTCGCCAGCGGTTTCAGGCGGCGCAGCCTTTCTGAGCGGGGCAGGCCAGAGCTTTCACCCTTGATGTAGCAGCCCCCTCCCGGCACAGTGCGGAGAATACCCTCGCGCTCAAGGTTTCGATATGCGTGGGCCACTGTATTCGGGTTGATACGGAGTTCCGCCGCCAGTTTGCGGACCGGAGGCAGAAGATCGTTCGGCTTCAGAGCGCCTGCAGCGATAGCGTGCTTCACCTGTTGCTCGATCTGCAAATACAGGGGCGGCCCAAACCTGGAATCGACACGAATGATCATTTTGTATTATTGAAATAATACAATTCCTGCGATGGATGTGGAAAACGCTCAACCGGCGCCGAATATATGAAAAAATGTATAACAAGGTAGGTCATTGATTTCGAAGAGCAAAATCGTTTGAGTAAATGGTCTGAAGGGATAGAACTCGCGACCATGTACCCGTTTCCATTTACTGGAGAAATACACCCTTCAATCTATGAAAAAAAATGTTGACCTTCTGGTGCATCCCGTTTAACTTCAAAAGTGCCGATTCAATGAAGAGGCGTGCGGGAAAGCTAGTTTAAGATCTGTTTCACTCGTCTGCCGTATTCATTTCATCCCAGATCCAAGCTGACGTTTTGGTTTTGGCCCAGGCGTCCGGAGTGTTCTCCGTGGCTGAGCGAAATGGCATTGCGTCTCAATTCAGCAAACTTTTCAGAAAGAAACAGGGTGGAAACGATACCGCTGTGCGAAAAGTCCTGATACGGGGCAAAAAAAATTGATCTAAGACGCATGTGAATGCGTCTTAAGAATTGAAAGCTTCCAAAGGAAAGCGAAACGAAAGTGATCCCTCGCGATGAGGGTGTTTCGACTACCGACGATCCACTGCCGGTATTTTGTGCGAAGGGTCGTGGAACTGTCCGAATTATGAAGGAGAAAACAATGCGTTCTGATCTGATATTTGGGGCTCTGACCCACGTTTCCAATCGCTACCAGCTCTGTCAGCTGGCTTCCAAAGCGACCCGTAAGCTGCACAAGCCGAACACGCGCGTGCAGGACACCACCAATGATGTTATGGTTCGCTTCCGCCACCAGAACCCTGTGGCGGCAACTCCCGTTCTCGAAGAGAAGGCAAAGGTTCAGCAGCAGCGCCGCGCAGCATAAGCGCGGCCTGCTGTGCAGGCCTCCCCCGTGTATTAGAATTAACTGCAGCATTCTGCCATACCCGAGATTCCTTCCTATCAAGAACCACCTCCCACAACAACCTACCCACCGCAGGTGACAATGACCATCTCCGAACTGAAAGAAAAAAACATTACAGAGCTCAGCAAAATTGCGCGCCAGCTCGAAATTCCGGGTGCCAGCGGACTCCGCAAGCAAGACCTTATCTTCAAGATTCTGCAGGCGCAGAGCGAAAAAGAAGGCCACATCTTCGCCGAGGGCGTGCTGGAAATCCTGCCTGACGGCTATGGCTTCCTCCGCTCCCCCGACTACAACTATCTGCCAGGTCCTGACGATATCTACGTTTCCCCATCCCAGATTCGCAAGTTCGACCTGAAAACCGGCGACACCATCAGCGGCAACGTCCGTCCGCCGCATGAGGGTGAAAAGTATTTTGCCTTGGTCAAAATCGAGGCCATCAACTTTGAGTCACCGGAAGAGACGCGCAACAAAATCCTCTTCGACAACCTGACGCCCCTCTATCCGCAGGAACGCCTCAAGAGCGAGACCGTTCGCGAGAACATCAGCGGTCGCGTCATGGACCTCCTCACGCCCGTCGGCAAAGGCCAGCGTGGTTTGATCGTCGCTCCGCCGCGTACCGGCAAAACGATGCTGCTGCAGGCCATCGCCAACTCCATCACTACGAACCATCCTGAAGTCGTTCTCATCGTTCTGCTCATCGACGAGCGCCCGGAAGAGGTAACGGACATGCAGCGCTCGGTCAAGGGCGAAGTCATCAGCTCGACCTTTGACGAGCCGGCAGCGCGCCACGTGCAGGTAGCCGAAATGGTCATCGAAAAGGCGAAGCGCCTGGTCGAGCACAAGCGCGACGTCGTGATTTTGCTTGACTCGATCACCCGTCTCGCCCGCGCCTACAACACCATCGTTCCGCCATCAGGCAAAGTGCTCTCCGGCGGTGTCGATTCGAACGCCCTGCAGCGGCCGAAGCGCTTCTTCGGCGCAGCCCGCAACATCGAAGAAGGCGGCTCGCTGACTATCATCGCAACAGCCCTCGTCGATACCGGCTCGCGCATGGACGAAGTCATCTTCGAAGAGTTCAAGGGCACCGGCAACATGGAAATCATCCTCGACCGCAAGCTGGTCGATAAGCGTGTCTTCCCGGCCATCGACATCCAGCGCTCGGGCACGCGTAAGGAAGAGCTGCTCATCCCCAAGGAAGACCTCAGCCGCATCTGGGTTCTCCGCAAGGTGCTCAACCCGCTCTCCCCGGTGGAAGCCATGGAATTGCTTGTGGACAAGCTGGGCAAGACGCGGAACAACAATGAGTTCCTGCTGAACATGAACTCGTTGTAAACAACTACGTTAAGGTTCAAGCGCAGCTTGAATCTGGTGGAGAGAAAAGGGGCGCGCTCACGAGCGTGCCCCTTTTCTTTGCGCTCGACGGCTTGAAGAAACTGCTTTACCTGACCTTTTCCCCGACGGCGACGATCGCAGATGATCACGATGGCCGTCGCCATAAATGCCGGTGAAATTCAGTCAACCTTGTAAGCGACACCGTTGATCGCGCCACCGTCGACGACCAGGATGAATTTCCGCCCCTGGCTCACCACGATGAAGTGGTAACCGAGCGGAGGAAAGCCGGGGGCAACGTCGATCGAGGCCGACCCGGTGCAATCCGGATTGACGCTGTAGGTGCCGGTGGTCGGTCTCCACTCCTCGTCGGGAGGCTCGCCGTTGAAAACGACGTGGTCGATCTCTGTGATGGTGCCTTCTCCGTGAAATTGAGCGAGAACCAGAGTCCGCAAGGTGGCATTATTCGTCCTGTTGCCTTCGATCTGAATTCCATAGCTGCCAGTCAGAGTCCGGTTTGAGCACCTTTTGTGCTGCCCTTCGTTGCGATCATCGAGGGGGCCTGAATGGTTGAACTGGCCAAGAGCAAAAGTGCCCGATGCTAGGATGATGCCAACCGCAAATTTCCGGGTGATAATGCTCAATGGGGCTAAAGTCGAATTGTTTTTCATAGACCCTCCTTGGGAATCTGAGCCACAACGCAGGGGAGAACGCGACGACAGGGAAACTTTGCAGGACGCCGGAGGAAAAAGTCCTGACAGAAGTTTGAAAATTAGTTGATAGATTTCTGAGGCCCGAGTTCTTGCAGGTATCCCTATACCCGTGAAGTACATCTATGAGTTCGGCGACTTTCGCATGGATCCTGCTGAGCAACTTCTGCTACAGCATGGGCGGCCGGTAGCCTTGACTCCGAAGGTCTTTGAGACGCTGCTGATCCTGGTTCAGAGCGAGGGGCGGCTGGTTGAGAAAGATGCCTTCATCAGGCAACTCTGGCCCGAAGTCTTTGTCGAGGAAGTCACCCTCGCGCAGAATATTTCTCAATTAAGGAAGGCCCTTGGGGACGGGAAAGACGGAACTTCGTTCATTCAGACAGTGCACAAGCGAGGGTATCGATTTACACCTGCGGTAAGAAAAGTCGTCTGCGATACTTCAACGCTGTTGGATATCGCAAATGAAGAACAGGCGGATGTTTTTCTCGCCGGAAATCAATCGGTAGCTCCAGGCCCCCCACCAGCGGGTCTGATCCATTCACAGGTCGCACTGACGGCACGCGAAACACCAGAGCTTGCCCCATCACTGGTGCTCGATATGCCTGAAAGTTCGAGGCGACGCAGCTTCCGCATCCTGGGTGCTATTGTGTGCGTTGCGATCATAGTTGTTGTCGCAGGTTTGGTTCTGCGCGCAAGACATCATCGCAGCGAACATCTCTCTGGACCATCGGCCCAAATGCGGCTGTCTCCGATCCTCAGCGTTTCGGGAAAAGTGAGTGATCCCGCTCTCTCTCCGGATTCAAAAGAGGTTGCCTTCATCTGGGACGGGGAGAACGGCGTTCGCGGGGATGTGTATGTCCATTTGATCGGCGGCGAAAAGCCCCTGCGCCTCACGCATACTGAAAGCGGCTTCACTTGTTGTGCGAGTTGGTCTCCCGATGGAGGCCAGTTGGCATTTGGCCGTTGTGATGACAGCGGAGGCGCGGTCTTTGTCGTTCCGGCGCTGGGCGGTGCGGAACGTAAGGTGACGAATGTGGCCTGCGTCTACGGGAACGCCGGATGGCCCATCTGGACCGCTGACGGCAAGTCGATGGTGATCGCCGATCAGTGCTCGCCAAAAGGTGCCATCGGGCTCGTGCTCTTTTCACTGGCTACGGGTGAGAGGCGCTGCCTGACGCATCCTGAGCCCGGAGACAGGGGAGACCGGAGTCCGGTCCTGTCGCCGGATGGCAGCACGGTCGCATTCATCCGTATGCACTCGAGGACCGCGAATGAGATCTGCACCATCCCGGTACAAGGAGGCAACACTCGCCTCATCACCTCCGACGGAGGCAACTACTGGGGGCTCATGTGGTCTTCCGGTGGACGGCACATCATCTTCCGCTCCTCGCGAAGCGGCATCAGTCGACTCTGGAGGGTCTCCAGCAACGGAGGTCCTCTGAGCGCCGAAAGTGTCTATCCGGAGGTTGGCTCACAGTCCCACAATGGCAGTCGCCTGGCTTACGTCCAGAGTCCCGGGAACTGGCCCACAGAAACGCTGCGCGTCACCCTCTCCCGGCCCGGCGGCAGCGTTGTTGGCACACAGACACTGTTTGCTTCCGCGAGCACCAGTTCCGCGCCGCAACCCTCATCCGACGCTCGGGAGTTGGTATTCGAGTCGGACCTGGCACAGGACGCCGGCTGGACGATGGAAATTTGGAAAAGCAAATCGGACGGAAGCGATCCATTGCAGCTGACCAGCTTTCACGGCCATGCCGGAACACCACGCTGGTCGCCGGACGGCAAATGGATCGCCTTCGATTATCGCCCGGGATTAAGAAGCCATATTTATGTCATGGACTCTGAGGGGCGCAATCCACATCCGGTAACCTCTGGCCCGTTTGAGCAGCAGATCCCAAGCTGGTCGCGTGACGGCAAGTCAATCTACTTCACCACCAATAGCACCGGAGACTGGCAGGTTTGGCGGCGCGAGCTTGCATCCGGAATGGAAAGGCAGATCACGCAGCAAGGGGGATATGCCGCCTTCGAAGCTTATGACGGCCAAACCCTCTACTACACACACTACGCGGGCGGCGGCATCTGGACTGCGCCGATAAACGGCGGCGCGGAAGAACAGATCACCGAGGCCCCGCATCATGGCTACTGGGGTCACTTCGCGGTGGTTGATTCCGGAGTCTATTTTCTTGACTCGGACGCAAAGTCAGGTCCCGAGATTCTCTTCTATGACTTCCATACCCGCCGCGCCAATCCCATCCTTACTTTGAAGGAAAATCCCCTCCCGTGGACCGCAAGCCTCGCCGCATCGCGCGATGGACTCACGCTCTACTTCGTCCAATACAAGCTGACCAGCTCCCTCGCCCTGGCAGAGAACTTTCAGTAAGCGTCGAGAGTGAAACCTGTCAAGCCCTTGGATGAAGACTTTTCTTCTAAGTGGCTGATTCCGAACGAAATAAACTTGACCAACTTTGGCGTGAAATAGCTGCAATTTCAGTAAAATAGAATATAGAAGCCGAAATAAACAGTCGAAAGAGCCCGCAAGATGGTGGGCTTTCTTATTGGAAACAGACAACTTACGGCTAAGTGCCACGTCTTCAATATTTTGCCGTACGTAAAACGGAACGGGACCAATATACTTGACTCATCAAAACCAATCAGAGTTTGCGTAACTTATAGAAGATGCTTGACTTAAATCTTCCGGATCGAAAGCGCGTAAACCCGCAAGGCCTTGAGAAATCTAATAGTTAGCACGGGTTGATGAGTCAAGTATATTGGGCCCAACGGAACGGCCGTATTTTTCAAAGATTTAGCACCCCTCCCCTTCTCGTGGGTCTCAGTATTCCACCCTCACCCCATCCAGCACGGGTAGGAAGCAGGGATGGAGCTCTGCTGTAAAGTGGCCTGACTGAACCCCCGGGTTGGCATTGGCGGCAGCCGTCGCTTCTTCAGCGTTTGCGGCTTCCAGAATGGCCGTGGCGATGATATCCCCGCCGTCGGTGATGGGGCCGGCGAAGAGGATGCGGCGAGCCTCTGATTCGCGGCGCAGGAAGGCGAGGTACTTCGACATCAGGTCTTCGTTGCCTTCAGTAATGTTCCAACGCGGGCCTTTTTTAAGCAAGCAGAGGAAGTAAGGCTTCAGGTTGCGGGGGACGTCGGGACGCCTGGGACCGGATGAAGACATGCCTCCATTATGGCGGATGGACTTTTTCATGTTGCAGGCCGTCCTTCTTTTTACACAATTCCCCATGGGAATGATGCAAGCTACTGAGGGCGATGGAAATGATGCTCATCAGCCGGTGCACGTGCAGCCGTAGAAGTTTCGCGGCGCGGTTGTGGGGGCTCTTTGCCTTGTGCCTGGCTATTGCCTGTGCTCCTGCGCCGTCGGCCGCCTATGAGAGCTTGCGCGCCACATCCACGATCTATATCGACTCGTTCGGCGCCGGCAACAATGCCGCGGCGGTGCGCAAGCGGGTGGTGGAACGACTCGAGAAGAGCGGCAGCATTCGAGTTGTCGATAAGGCGGACGGCGCTGACACTGTTCTGCATGGCAAAGTCGTGATCTGGGTGACGGGAACGATCTCGAACAACCCGCACTCGAATAGCTCAAGGCAGGAAATGTATCAGGGCTATTTGTCGGTTGAACTTGCCGATTCGACGAACCGAGCTTTGTGGTCGTATCTGGCGACGCCGGGGCGTTTTCGCACGGCAAATATCGTCGACGATCTCGCCGATCAGGTAGCGGGGCGGCTGGAGCGGGAGTTGAAGGGTGACGTGCCGGCTGCCTCGATGCCTGCCGCCTCGACGCGCGGTGTGCAGGTTGCGCTGCAGGCAGGTGGAGCCACGTTCCCCGCGCCTCTCTATATGAAATGGTTCGAGACTTTTGGACAGACCACCGGTGGTTTTCAGATTTCCTATGATGCCATCGGATCGGAGGCCGGGATAGCGCGCCTGCGGGACGGCAAGCTAGATTTTGCCGCCTCGGATATTCGAGAGACTGGTGGGAATCAGCTGGACGCCACTTATTTCCCGACCGTTGTGGGAGGCGTGGTTCCGATCTACAACCTGCCCGATGCCGGCCACGCGCTGAATCTGACGTCGCAACTCCTGGCCGACATTTACGGGGGCACAATTCGCAACTGGAATGATCCACGCATCCGGCTGTGGAACAGCGGCGCGCATTTGCCCGATGCTGATATCACAGTGGTTCACCGTTCTGATGGCAGCGGTACAACCTACGCGTGGACGAGTTACCTGGCGTTGGGAAGTCCCGAATGGAAGACCAAAGTGGGCGAAGGTGCGCGCGTCGAATGGCCCGTCGGCACTGGCGCGGAAGGGAATGAGGGTTTGGCGGAGACAGTTGCGAAAACGCCGAATTCGATTGGCTACGTTGAGATGACGTACGCTATCCAGCATCGATTGAACTATGCCGCCGTCCGCAACCCGGCGGGACGGTTTATCAAAGCTGATCTGGCGAGTATCGCTGACGCGGCTGCCAAAGCTCACGGAGCGGGTGGAGACTTTCGCGTCTCGCTGCTCGATTCGCCTGACAAGGACGCCTACCCGATCAGCACGTTTACCTGGATTCTGGTGCCGAAGACGGGGAGCGACGAACAGAAGCGGGCGGCCATCGCCGGATTCCTAAAGTGGATGCTGGGCACAGGCCAGAAACAGTGCTCTGCGCTGGGGTATGTGCCACTGCCGCACGAGGTGGTCGCCCAGGAACTACAGGCGGTAGATGCTCTGAAATAGCTTCAATTGTTCTGCTCGACGAGATGATCGCCGGAAAATTTTGGAATGCCGAAGTGGCCGCGCAGATGGAGAAGATCGAGCGTGCTGATTGTGCCATTGATGGCGATGAGATTTATGTTCGTGGGGCTGGCGAGCATGACTACCGCGCCCTCGACATTAGCGTGCTCGAAGCGTATCCAGACGTCGGTGCGGCCCAGGTTAGTAGGGTCGTGGACCGATTGTGCGGTGACGAGATGCTTCCAGCCGTGATCGTGGTACTGCTTGCGGACAGCTTCCAGACTGCCGGGATCGTAGAGCCCGGGCGTCGAGAACTTGTAGCAGTGCACAGAGATGCCGTTCAGTTTGGCGACGACTCGGCGGGTGTCTTCATCTTCAATGAAGTTGTTGGCGAGCTCAAGCATGGTGCGGTCGAAGGTAAAGTCGGTGCGGAAGGATGCATGCTGGCCGACGGAGTCCATGTTGTGAGGAACCCAGTCGTCGCTCTGCTGGGCACGGGCAGTAGCGCAGGTGACGGCCAGTGCGCAGGCAAAAAAGACGTAGCTAAGGCGGCGAGAAAACATAGACTGCTGACCAATCAAACTCCGTTTTGGGAAAAAAGTCTTCACAACCCAAAAAATTTTACGGTCGGGCGGCTGAGAGCTATGGTTTGACGTCGGTTTAGGCGAAGATTGTTCGGTAGACTCTACTTTTATGCACTTTGCAGTGTCTGATGACTGAGCGGCTCTATTATTCCGACTCGTTTTTGCGGAGCTTTTCTTCCCGCGTGACCGATATTCGCGAACTTTCGCGGACAGATGGACAGTCTGTCTGGCAGGTTGGGCTGGAGCGCACGGCTTTTTATCCCACGAGCGGAGGGCAGCCATACGATCTCGGAGTTCTGACGGCGACCTCCCGGAGTGGGGCGGTGCTCGAGGTTCCTGTCGTTGCCGTCGAAGAAGACGAGCACGGTGAGGTGTGGCACCAGACGCTGAAACCTCTGCTTGCCGGGACCGAGGTCAGGGGTGAGATCGACTGGGCGCGGCGGCTGGATCACATGCAGCAGCATACGGGGCAGCATTTGCTCTCCGCCATATTTCTGCGAGAGCTGCACGCCCCGACTGTGTCCTTCCATCTTGGGGATACATCGTCGACTATTGATCTCGCCGTGGATTCGCTTGCGCAACACAGCCTCGAGCGCGTGGAGCGCATCGCGAATGAGTTGATTGCCGAGGACCGCGCGGTGACGGTGCGAACCGTGGCCAGAGCGGAAGCAGATGCACTCCTTGCTGCCGGAACACTGCGCAAGCTGCCCGAGCGCGAGGGAACGATTCGCCTGATTGAGATTGCTGACTGCGATTTGAATGCTTGCGGCGGAACGCATGTTCGCTCAACCGGGCAGATTGGCAGCTTGCTGCTTCGCAGCGTGGAGCGTGTTCGGCAGGGTGTTCGGGTGGAGTTCGTGTGCGGACTGCGTGCCGTGGCCGCCGCGCGGCAGGACTTTTCAGTTCTCACGCGCAGCGCGTCATTACTCTCGACTCCGCGCGCGGAGGTTCCTGCCGGGATTGAACGACTTGTCGCTGATGCGAAGTCGAGCGTTAAGGAACAGCGTAAGCTACGCGAGGAACTGGCGACGTACCACGCAATCCGGCTCGCCGTGGAAGAGCAGATTGTCAATCGTCTGCGACTGGTGCGGAGAACATTCGCCGAACGCGATGCGGAGTATGTAAAGCTGTTGGCATCGCGCCTGGTGGCTTCGGTTCCGCAGACCGTAGCACTGATGGTGTCGGCGCAGCAGGAGCCAGCGCTGGTGGTGCTGGCGCGCAGCGGCGATCTGGAGTTTCACGCCGGTAGCCTGATGAAGGAAGTACTTGCGACGGCAGGTTTGCGCGGTGGCGGATCGCCTGATCTGGCGCAGGCACAGGTGCCGCAAGCGCAGATTACCGAATTGCTCGACCTGCTCGCTGCCGCTGCCACGGAGCGAGCACAGGCGCCAGCGCTGAATGGATCCGGTCCTCATTAGTTTGATGACGCAGGCATTTGACTTGATCAAACGCCTGCGCGGACTATGATGCGGTGATGATTCCCCGGTTGATTGCATCAGCTCTGGTTCTAGTGGCTTTTTTCGCAGCGACAGCCAATGGACAGTTCTTCGCAGGCGGCTGCCACCATCAACGGCTATGAGCCGAAGTGGTGGAAGGATGCCGTTGTCTACCAGATCTATCCGCGCTCATTCAAGGACTCGAATGGTGACGGGATCGGCGATATTCCGGGCATCACCTCCAAGCTCGACTATCTGCTGCAGCTCGGCGTGAATGTGATCTGGCTGAGCCCGCACTATGACTCGCCGAACGCAGACAACGGCTACGACATTCGCGATTACCGCAAGGTGATGAGCGAATTCTGCACGATGGCGGATTTCGACAAGATGCTTGCCGGGATCAAGCAGCGTCACATGCGGCTCATCGTGGATCTGGTGGTGAACCATACTTCTGATGAGCATCGCTGGTTTGTTGCCAGCCGCAGCGCAAAGGAGAGTCCCTATCGCGACTTCTATTTCTGGCGTGACGGCAAGCCGGGTCCTCCGGGACCAGACGGCAAGCCTGCACTTCTGCCGCCGAATAATGACCCTTCGTTCTTTTCCGGCTCGGCGTGGCAGTTCGATCCGAAAACGAATCAGTTTTATCTGCACTACTTCGCAGTGAAGCAGCCCGATTTGAACTGGGATAACCCTAAAGTGCGCGAAGAGGTGTACAGCCTCATGCGGTTCTGGCTGGACAAGGGTGTCGATGGCTTTCGCATGGACGTGATTCCGCTGATTTCGAAGAACCCATCATTCCCGAATCTGACGCCGGATCAGTTGAAGAACATCGGCAAGGCATACGCAAATGGTCCGCATATGCACGAGTATCTGCAGGAAATGAACCGCAACGTGATGGCGAAGTATGACGTAATGACGGTAGGCGAGGCGCTGGGAATTTCACTTGAGCAGACGCCGCTGATCGTAGGTGACGACCGCCACGAGTTGAATATGATTTTCAACTTCGATGCTGTACGTTTCAATCGCGATGGGCTCAAGCTGAAACCCTTCGATCTGCCCACTCTGAAAGCGATCTACACGCGGCATGCCGAGCAGCTTGACACGCATAGCTGGGATACGGTGTTTCTTGCGAACCACGATAATCCGCGCCTGGTTTCTACCTTCGGCGACGATACGCCGCAGTTTCGTGCGCGATCGGCGAAGCTGCTGCAAACGATGCTGCTGACGCTGCGGGGCACGACATTTTTGTATCAAGGCGATGAGCTGGGGATGACGAATTATCCGTTCAAGTCAATCAGCGACTTCAACGATATCGAAGTGAAAAACGCCTACAAGGCGAGGGTGCCCACAGGGCAGATTCCTGAAGCCACATTTATTGCCGATTTGCGGACGACGAGCCGCGATAACTCACGGACGCCGATGCAGTGGGATGGGTCGCCACAGGGCGGATTTACGGCAGGGCCAAAGGCGTGGCTCGCCGTGAACCCGAATTACAAAGAGATCAATGCCGACACGCAGATTTCAGATCCGGATTCCGTCTACAGTTACACGAAGCGGGCGATCGCGCTTCGCCATGCGCACCAGGCCTTTGTGTATGGCGAATATACGGACATTGATCCAGCTAATCCGGCGATCTTTGCATACACGCGGAAACTTGGCCCGGAAAGTTTTCTTGTGGTGCTCAACTTTTCCGAGGCAGAGAATGTATACAAGATTCCCGGCTCGCTCGAGGCGGGCGCACTTGTCCTGGGCAATCTGCCCACCTCGGAACACGATACGAATACGCTTCATCTTTCTGGCTGGGAAGCGCGGGTCTACAAGCTGAAATGAGAGCGCTACCTGCAGGCGAACGCGTCGGGTCCCGCTTTGCGAATCGGCTGCACGCTGTTAGACTGAAGGAAGTGGTTCCCGCCTGAAAAAGGGGCTATAGCTCAGCTGGGAGAGCGCCTCGTTCGCAACGAGGAGGTCGTCGGTTCGAGCCCGACTAGCTCCACCATAAAATCAATCATTCCAATTTCTTCTTCCAGATGTCAGATTCTGAATCCTGAAGATACTTTTTCAAGCAGAGCCAAAAATGCTGGCTCCGTGCGGATCGAATCGAATCGCGGATCGACCATCATCCAGACGAGTTCCGCCTCTCGATCTTCAACCGCCTGATTAAGAAGCGAAAGCGATTTTTTTCTGTCCCCGAAGGCGAGTGCCAATAATGCCTGGCGAAACTTACTAATTCCCGGATCCGAAGATAGAAGTTCAAAGGCATTCACGATCTGATTTGCTTGTTCTTCATCTCCGATGAGTGCCAGCACCTCTGCGACAGCGGACATCATTGGCAATTGAGCACCTGAGTCTGGCCGAATACCTTCGATCAATTGCCTTGCTTTCTGCTCATCTCCAAGATGCGCAGACATCAGAGCCAGAACAAACCGGGCCTCCACTGGAAGCGGTCCGTAGATCAACGGCTTCGAAAGCTCACCCACTCCTTCTTCGTAACGCCGAGTGATGTGCTGAAATTTTGCACGCGCCACTTTCTGACGGTTGGAAAATGGATCGATACGTTGCGCCGTCTCAAGGTGGTGCGATGCTTCGTCGAAGCGCCTCAGGGCAGCGAGAAACATCGCATATCTTCGCGAAGACGAAATATGCAATCCAAGTTTTATGCCATGGAGAAAGCTCTTTTCGGCGTTCGACCAGTCCCACTCAAGAGCCTGCGCGCTGCCAAGGCAGGAGTAGGACTCGATCATCTCAGGGTCCAACTCGATCGCGCGCAACGCGGCGGCTTTTGCTTCCGAAATGAGTGCGGGAGAGCGGTCTGCACCGCGCAAAGCGATCTCAAACTTGCAATGAGAAATTCCGCAGTAGGGGCGTGCAAATGCTGGGGCTACTTCTTGTGCTTCTTGAAACTTCAAAAGCGCTGCGGGTATGTCCGCCGCCGATCCCTCATCCAACAGTGCATCAGCATGCATGATCAGCGGGTACGCGGCGAAAATCAGAGCCCCCGGCGTGGCTTTGCGTTTGCGTATATGTGACTGCTGCGGCCGAGCCCTGCTAACCAAGGCCGTCGCAATCTGTTCCTGCACCTGAAGCAGAGACTCGGCATCTGCCGCCGTCTCAAATCGATGCGAACTCAACTGGAAGCCATCGGAACTCAACACTCTTGCGGTGATCCGCAACCGCTTATGGTCTTCCCTTACGGTGCCTTCGATAACGTTCAACACACCCAACTTCCGCGACAACGATGGGATGTCATATGGAGCGGCAATTACCTGAGTGACTGATGCGTTTGAGACGATCCGGATCCCATCCGTAAGAGCCATGTGGTGAGTAATTTCATCCGTAATTCCCTGAGCAAAATGGGAAGAGACTGGCCGGTTTGAGAGGTCTACAAAAGGCAGCACGGCGACTGGTACCCCACTTCCCTTGACGAGCAAATCACTGTTGCTATGGCTGTCAGGAAGAGAAGATGCAGACTCGTTATTGCGAAATACCGGTATATACGTGCCCGGACGGAAATAGATAAAGACGCGGTCCGCACTACCCTCGGACTCGTAATATTCCTTAAGCTTTGCGCGAAGCCGGCGTGCCTCTGTGCGCACGATCGAATCCAGGCTGGGGTGGTAAGGAGGCTGGCGATCGTACACCTCCGTGCCGATCACATATTCCTTGAGCGAATCTCCATTTCCCGTGAGCACGCTCTCGACTGTAAATCGAAGAAAGCGCCCGAGCCGATCAGACTGCGCGAACAAAGGGCTCTGCAGAATTCTGGAAAGCTCCGCGCGGACTTCCTGTTCGTCGCAGTTTTCAGATGTAAATGCATCTGCCAAGTTTCGGTAGCCCTCAATAGTGTGTGCGGAACTGCCAGAAAATCAATTGTGCCCCTTCTCCACGTCAACACAATTGCATTTGTCAATTTGATCATAGCGCGGTGATCATTCCTCCACTTTGAAATCACTGTGAGCTAACAGTTGCTCACTGCCCATCGCGCTTTAAAGTTGCGATCCTCTCTTCTAAAGATGCAAAGGCCCAATTGTGGACGAGCGAAAAAATGAAGTTCGAATCCTGGCTGTCGTTTCAGACGAGATGCGGACGAGGATTGGTCATCAACTGGAGCCCCTGAATGCCAAGATCGAATGCGCTGCCAAAGCTGCAGAGATAGCGCGTCTCGTCAGCGAAGGAAATATCTTTGAGGTAGCGATATTGCCCGCAGCGCTGCCGAATGCTGAATGGTGGGCGCTCTGGGGTGAGCTCAGTCTCCTTTATCCGCGGCCCGCTATTCTGGTCTACGCTCGCGTGGCAACGTTCGAGTTATGGACAAGCGTGCTCGACCTGGGAGGGTACGACATTGTTGTTGATCCATTTTCAGACCATGAGATTCAAGAAGCCGTCCGTCGAGCGGCGCAAAGTTTCAGAAACCAGCTCGAAGGTGATGCCTTAGAGGATTGATGTTCAGGAAGGTGACGATCATGTTTAGGTATATCGCAGTAGCATTTGACGAATCGCCCGAAGCTGCCCGGGCATTGAATGCGGCGTTTCATCTCGCAAAAGCGCTCAACACAGGTGTGCACGTCATCACTGTCGCGGAAGAGCTCCGGGCGTACACAGCTTATGGAGTTGCCGGCGATCGCTCCATCCTTCGAACTCTTGGAGAAGATCGATCGAAGTTCTACGCAGACCTGCAAATAGCGCCAGGGAGAAGGCCGCGAACGAAAGTATTGAAGTTGCAACCCACCTGCTCGACGGCGAACGAGTCGATGCGATCATTCACTTCGTTCGCGAGCACAAATTGACCTTCTCGTAATTGGACTACACCATCGTTCTCTCCGCGTGTCGCGTCTCTGGAGCACCGTATACACGCTGGCTCAGGAAGTTCCTTGTAGCATTCTTGGAGTTCACTAAACCCGTGTTCCCAAAACGAGGTATTGGCCGATCAGTTGATCGTGGTAGGCAACAAATACTTTATCTCGGGATGCGTTTTGTAGACGTATGGCGGAGGGTGTTAGACAGTGCCGATTTATAATCCGGACATTCATGTCACGGATAGAAATTCCTTACTCGAATAGAGGGCAGCATGACCTCGCCACCATGGCAGGCAAACAAAATTCGTTTCCAGCCCCTTAGCCGTTGGAGTCAGTAAAGAGATGTCAAAACGAGCGATCATCATCCCAATTGTCACCCTAGCCGTTGCTGCAGCGCTCCTTTTCACGATCCAAGGTTGCTGGACTTCATGGGAGGGCCGCAGCGCAGAGCAACGAACTGACGACGCATACGTACGCGCCGACATGACGCCGATGAGTACCCGCATTTCGGGAACGGTGCGGAAAGTTGATGTCAATGATTTTGAGGCGGTGAAGTCGGGTCAGTTATTGGTTGAACTCGATGACGCCGACTATCGTGCGATGCTGGCGGAAGCAAAGGCCGCCTTGGCAGGTGCAAAAGCACAACTCGACGATAACCAGGCGGCGAAGCGAATTCAGGATGCCAAGATTCAGAGTGCGGAGGCAAGTGTGGCTCAGGCGACTGCTGTCGTAAGCGCAGCGAAGGCCGGCGTGGATGCAGTCAGTGCCGACGTCGAGCGAACCAAAGCTGAATTGAAGCGTCAGCAAGCACTCCTAGCCGCAAAAGCGGCGACGCATCAGCAACTGGAGCAAGCTGTCGCCGAAGCCGATCGGTTTTCCGGAACGCTGGCCAGCCGCGAGGCCGATCTGGAGCACGCGCAAGCTGCACTTCAAACCAGCCGTACCATGCTTGACGCTGAAAGGCGCCAGCGCGCCGCACTCGATACGCGGGACGCCCTTTACAACGCCGAAATTCAGGCGAAAGAAGCAGCAATTGTTGTCGCTGAGGTCAATCTAGGTTACACGCGCATTACTGCCCCGACCGCGGGTGCGATTGGCGAACGCCATGTGCAGGAAGGCCAACTCGTTGCGCCCGGCATGCAAGTAGTCGACCTGGTAAAAGGCGATGTGTGGATTCAGGCGAACTACAAAGAGACGCAGCTCACCAATATCCGGAAAGGCGACACAGCTGACATCAGGATCGATACCTTTCCCGGTATCGTTCTTCACGGCAAGGTGGCCGAAATCGCTCCCGCCAGTGGCTCGCAATTTGCTCTCTTGCCTCCTGACAATGCAACCGGCAACTTCACGAAGGTTGTTCAGCGGGTCCCGGTGAAGGTCGTGCTTGATCCCGGGCATCCTCTGCAGGACAGGCTTCGGCCAGGGTTCTCGGCAGTGGTGACAATTCATGCCTCGGGTAAGAGCGGCAAATCGGACGGTGCCCAGTCTTGAGCACTCCGTCACCCAAACCAGAAGCGGCGCCGGCTGCGGTAATTACGACCCATCCTTTGCTCGGGGTCTTCGGCGTGCTCCTTGGTGCAATGATTGCGACCTGCACTGGCCGCCTGATCAGCGTTGGGCTGGCCGACTTGAGGGGCGCCTTGCATCTCGGTGTCGATGAAGCCTCATGGTTAGGCACAGCGTTCAATGCCTCTCTGATGTTCATCGGACCTTTTTCCGTTTATCTTGGCGGGCTGCTGGGTGCGCGGCGAGTCCTGTTGGCGTGTGCGGGGCTATTTACAGTGATCAGTTTATTGCTGCCGTTTGCTACCAGCCTCTCCATGATGCTCGTCCTGCTCGTGCTCGGAGGGCTGACTGCGGGAACGTTCTACCCGCTTACGCTCTCATTCGTCCTGCGCAGTCTGCCGATGCGCTACGTATTGCTCGGAATTGCGATGTATGCTGCTGACATCCTCGTCACCACGAACTTCGCGACATCGCTTGAAGCATGGTACATGGACCACCTGTCATGGCATTGGATTTTCTGGAATAGTGCCGTGCTGACACCGGTCATGTTGGTTCTGATTTACTTCGGCATTCCCTGGCAGCCCTTACCCAAGCCGAAAGAGGGACAGCCAAAGCCAAACTGGAGGGGGTTCCTTTATGCCAGTCTTGGATTTGCATTTTTGTACATCGCGCTCGATCAGGGCCAGCGTCTGGACTGGATGAACTCCGGCACAATTGTTGGCTTGGTCGCGTCTGGAGTTTTCCTGCTCCTTACAACTGCGTGGCGGCACTTCAGGGATCCAAATCCTCTTATCAACTTCAAATTTCTCGCCAGGCGAAACACTTTATTATTAAGCGGAGTTTTAATCTTCTTCCGCTTCGTGATGCTGGCGACAGTCGTCACCATCCCGAGCTACCTTGCCTCCGTCCAGGGCTACCGCCCGCTCCAGACGGGCCGGGTCCTGCTCTGGGTCGCAGTGCCGCAGCTCTTGCTCGGACTTCTCGCGATATACCTGCTGAAGTATGTTGACGCCCGGCTTATCCTAACTGTCGGTTTTGCTCTCGTAGGATCTGCATGTGTTATGAACGCGCGGTTGTCCTCGGTGTGGTCCGGCGATAACTTCTGGGCCTCTCAGATGGTAATGGCAATCGGTCTGGCATTGGCCTTCAATTCCATGGTTGGGGCCATTATCCTCGAGGTTCTCAATACTGGAGCGCTAAGCCGGCCAATCGATGTCCTCACGTTCGCTGGATTCTTTCAGACGGTCCGGCTTCTTGGAGGACAAATGGGTGCAGGGTTCATGCAGCACTTCATCCCAATCCGTGAGCAATTTCATTCGAACATTCTCGGTCTCAGCGTTCAACTCGGTCAGCAGGCCACGAGTCAACGATTGACCGGACTGACCGCAGGAATGGCTCCCCATTCGACTGGCACTGCGGCTGCTGCCGAAAGAGCTGCCGTCATACTCGGACTGCAGGTCAGGCAGCAGGCCTTCACTCTAGCGATCTCAGACAGCTTCATGTTAGTGGCCTGCTCCGTCATTTGCTGTTTGGTCATCATCGCCTGTATGGCAGGCGTGCCCACTCAATATCGACAAGTTGTGACGGCGGCGGCTAAACCGGCGTGAGAGAGCTGAAGACTAAAGGATTTTGATATGTGGATGACGACAAGAAAGTATCTGCTCTCGCTCGGGCCGCTGTTCACTTTGTGGCTGTTCGCTTTGTCTGGAATCGGGCAGACGCAGGCACCCATGCATCTGACTCTTCCCGATGCCATCGACCTTGCGCTCAAACAGAATCGGAGTCTCGGCCTGGCACGGCTTGCGGTTGTGGATAGCGAGCACAAGAGGGAAGTCGCTCGTTCAGCGTATTTCCCCCACATCAAGAATGAAAGTAGTGTCCTTCACATTACGGAGCTGGCTGGCGTGGAAATACCACCGGGCGCCTTTGGCGTCACTTCGGTTACCGGACCGATTCCAGGACAGACTCTCTTTATCGATCAGGGGGCCCTGACTTCCTATACCAGCGGCACAGGGCTGGCACAGCCGCTGACGCAGATGTTCAAGATTCACGAGTCAAACCGCGCTGCTGCCGCGGATATCAACACGGCAAAAATTCAGGTCGATCAAGCCGAAAATGAAGTGACTCTCAAAGTACGCCAGCTTTATTACGGATTGCTGATTGCCCAACTCAAACAACAGGCGGCTACAGAAGAGATCAATGCGAGCCAGATAAAGGATCAGGAAGCTCAAGACGCAGTCAGCAACGGGCGCTCCTTAGACATAGCAGCTCTCGAAAGCCGCGCTGGACTCCTCGATGCAAAACAGGCGGCTCTCACGCAGAGCCTGCAGATTCATTCTCTGTCAGTGGCTCTCAACGACCTGCTTGGCCTTCCGCTGAGTACTCAGCTTCAACTCAACAACGACACTTCCGCAGCGCCATTATCTATCCCGAGCCGTGAAGAGTGTATTCAAATTGCTGAAGATCATAGTCCCGAGATTCGATCGGCGCAGCAGGCTGTCGAGAAAGCGAGAGCCGGCCTCGCGGCAGCAAAAGACGCATACATACCCGATATCACCGGCCTTGCACGTTACAGCTATCAAAGCGGAGTGCCATTTCTGGTCCATAACTTCGGCACGTTTGGTTTTACTTTCACTTATGACTTGTTTGACGGCGGCCGGCGCGAGGCCGAGGTCAGGGATTCGCGGACACTTCTCTCACAAGCTGAACTCAATCTTGCCAAGGTCAAGGAAGAAGTAGCTGTCCAAGTAGAGCAGTCTTACGACAAGGTCGAGCAGTTACGAAATATGGTGGAAGTCGCAGATCAGGCGCTGAAGGTCAGGATCGAAGCCGCGCGGCTGTCCGATCGCCAATTCGAGCAAGGTGCGGCACTCGCGTCAGCGCGCGCGGAAGCACATGCGAAGGCATCCTCGACGAAAGCCTCGTATGTCGAAGCAACTTTGGGTTTGTCGCTCGCGCAAGCCGACCTCAAGCGGGCAATCGGACAGCTGCCGCGATAATCCCAAAGTCACTATTTACCCCGTCACATTTGCATACGGCAAATGGAGTATCCTTGCTTGCGTGCGGGTAAAGTCCATTCTGCCCGTTGACGAGGAGCGAGGATGAAATATCTGTCAAAGATGATGTTGTTCGCGGCTGCGATCACGTTGAGTGTTGTGCCGGTTTTGGCGCAGAAGGCTCCCAAGCATGTGAAGGTCGAGCTGAAGACCGCTGACGCAAAGGATGCGGGAACGGCGGAACTGTCGCAGAAGAAATCCGGAGTTGAGATAAAGGTTGCGCTCGAAAACCTGCCGCCGGGCGATCATGCGATTCACATTCACCAGAACGCCAAGTGCGATCCTCCGGATTTTAAGTCGGCTGGCGGCCATTTCAATCCAGCGGGCAAGAAGCATGGCATCAAGAATCCGGACGGACACCACAATGGCGACCTTCCGCTCAATCTGACCGTCGCCGCGGATGGCAAGGTAAAGAAGAGCTTTCTGGCCCCGGACATTTCGCTCGATCCCAGCGCCGCGAATTCTGTCTTTGCCAACGGCGGGACTTCGATCATGGTGCATGAGAAAGCTGACGACATGATAAGCGATCCTACGGGTAACGCAGGTAACCGGATCGCTTGTGGAGTCATTACTCCGCCTTCGATGTAGACTTCTGTTTTTGGATCGTGGTACCCCCCCTGACCAGGATGGGTACCACCAAATTACCGGTGACCTAATTCTTTAGACATATTGATGAAGTGCGCGGGCTGGGTGAAGTGCTGTCCGGCTTCAGCCTCAACTTCCTCTCTCCCCGTAACCTGATAGCCGAATTTTTTGTAGATGATCAGCAACTCTTCGCGCAGGTTAACAACGCGCAGGTCCATAAATCGACAGCCTGATTCGCGAGCGAACTCTTCTGCCGCCGTCGTCAGGCGTGAGCCTATGCCTGAGCGTTGGCGGGCAGGATTCGTCGAGAGCAGGCCCAGATAGGCGCGCTTCCCCCGCAATTCAACATAGGCACTCCCTTCAATCCTGCCGTTTTCCTCAAGCAGCATGAAGCGGCCGTTCTCGAAGAGACGCTGTACTTCGTCAAGAGTGATGCGGTCGCCAGCCTTGAAGAAAAGCTCCACGGAAAACGCTTGATTAATGAGCTGCGTGATGGCCGGCAGGTCTGCTGCGTCGGCGAAACGAAGTTCCATAGCTCCAGTATCGCAAAAGGGCACGTGGAGTTAGGCACAATGCGGAACGGAGTAACTGATGGATGCCTACCCAAGATCTGCGTGTATGTGTCGGCTGATTGATTTAGGATCGTGGTCAGTCAGACGACTGCGAGGAATCTGCGATGGACACTCTTTTGCAGGATTTGCGCTATGCAGCACGGCAGTTATGGAAGCATCCGGCCTTTACCGTGACGGCGGTTTTGACGCTTGCCCTGGGCATTGGCGCGAACACAGCCATCTTCACGGTGGTCCAGTCGATTCTGCTGGCTTCATTGCCCTATCCAGACGCGGGGCGGATTGTGGCTCTCAATACAAACTGGACCGATAGTGGACACACAAGCCATCGCGTCACCGGCCCGGACGCTGCCGACGTGCGCTCGCAGGCACACAGCCTGGACATAGTGAGCATGTATCAGGGTGGCAGTGAAGGGGTGCAACTGCGCGATCATGCTGTTTTGACCGAGGTGATGGCGGTTGAGTTGAATTTCCCTCGCGTTTTCAGTTTGACTCCGGTGGCTGGACGCGTATTCGCCGATTCGGACACGCACCACGAAACCCTCGTAAGCGAGCGATTTGCGAGAGACAACTTCGGCAGCGCCCAAGCAGCGCTGGGACAGACCATGACTGTCGAGGCCCAGCCATCGCAGATTATTGGCGTCTTGCCTTCCACCTTCAATTTTCCGGAAAAAACACAGGTCTGGGTCGCCCATCCGATTCTGCAGGGAGAGGCATTGGGGAACCGGACGGCCTTCAATTACAAAGCGGTAGCCAAACTGCGCTCCGGTGTGTCAGCGGAAGCAGCCCGAGCGGAACTGAGCGCGATTTCGCACAGGCTGCAGGCAGCATATCCAGGTGAGAACAAGAACAAACAGCTGACCGTCGTACCGCTTCAGGAGGAACTGACAGGCCAGGTGCGGCCCATGTTGATGCTTTTGTTCGCAGCGGTCGTGATGATTTTGCTGATTGCGTGTGTCAACGTGACGCACCTGGAGCTGGCACGCTCGATTGAACGGCAGCGTGAGCTGGCCGTGCGGACAGCGCTGGGTTCGTCGCGGTGGCAGCTGAGGCGGCTGGTGATGGCCGAGAGTCTGCTGATTTCGCTTTGCGGCGCGATGGTGGGAGTTCTGCTGGCTGGGCCGGTGGTGCGGTTACTGGTGGTAATGGCTCCGGAAGGGCTGCCGCGCGCGGCGGAGATCCATCTGAATGGCTGGGTGCTTGCGTTTACGCTCGGGCTCTCGTTCCTTACAACAGTTGCGTCGTCTCTGATTCCGGCGCGCAAGGCGGCGAAGGTTGATCCGGCGGAGGCGTTGAAGCAGGACAGCTCGCGCGGTATGGCAGGACATAGCGCATCGGCGTTGCGAAACGGTCTGGTTGTTGCGGAAGTGGCGGCTACGTTTGTGCTGGCTGTGGGAGCAGGGCTTTTGCTGCGTACTCTGATCACGCTCACGGCGCGCGATATGGGATACCAGACGGCGCGCATGCTGGTGGTGGATGCGGATGCTCCGGCGCATACGACCGAAGAGGCGCAGCGCGTGGCACAACAGTATGACGGCTTGTTTGCCCGGCTGACGGCACTTCCAGGTGTAGAGCACGTCGGCGGCATCATGGGGCTGCCGACGGGCAGTCACGGCTCGAATGGCTACTACGAGGTGAAGGATGGTTTGCCGACCGACCCCAGTCATCAGCTGTATGCTGATTTCAGCGTGGCGAGCCCGGGATATTTCCAAACGATGGGGATTCCGCTAAAACTGGGACGCGACTTCAACTCGCAGGACATCTATGACGGCCAGTTCGTGGCGGTGATCAGTGATTCGCTCGCGAAGCAGAGCTTCGGCGACGCCGATCCGATTGGCAAGCCAATCCGTTGCGGACTGGATTCTCCAAAGTGGATGACGGTGGTTGGCGTCGTGGGCGACGTGCGGCAGGATTCACCGGCTGCGAAGCCGGGCCCGACGCTCTATATGCCCATGGCGCAGCATCCCTTCTATGCCACAGAGATACATATTGTCCTGCGGACGAAGGTTGCGCCGCTGACGCTGATGAATGCGGCGCAGGCAGCAATTATGCGCACCAATCCGCAGATCGCCACGAAGTACACCACCATGGATGCGATGGTCGGTGAGTCGATCGCTGCAGAGCGTTTCCGGTCAGTGTTGATCTCATCATTTGCGGGAGTCGGTCTGCTGCTGGCGATGCTGGGAGTCTATGGGACAATGGCGTATTCCGTTGCGCAACGCACATTTGAGATAGGTGTGCGCATGGCCTTTGGCGCGGAGAAGAAGTTGATTCTGCGGATGATTTTGGTGCACGCAGCGAAACTGGCTTGCTGGGGAATTGTGCTCGGGTTGGGTCTAAGCGTTGTGCTCACGCGCCTGATCACGAGCATGCTGGTGGGGGTGCGTGCTGTCGATCCGGTGAGCCTCTTGCTCGCTATGGTGTTGCTATTGCTGATGGCCGCGATTGCGGCCCTGGCTCCGGCATGGCACGCCGCGCAGGTGGAACCAATGGTTGCGCTACGGGCTGAATAGCTCATTTTTTCCGCTGAGGTGTTCCCGGTCCCTCGGATATTTATAAAGTCAGGTGTCAGGAACTTTGAGAAGAGTGCTTTCAATCAGGTATTGTTTTTGTGGCTGGAAATTGAAAACGGTTTCATCGTAAGGGCGGATATGGATAGACGCGATTTTATTAAGACGGGTAGTGCGCTTCTTGCCGGAGCGGCTGTTGGCGGCAATGCATTTGCCGAGGAACAGAGTGCGGGTACGCAGGGCCGGATGGTGCTCGCGATGAATCGGGGTTGGCGTTACAGCCCCAAGGTCGTGGATGGCGGGCACGAGGCGGCCTTCGATGATTCGAAGTTTGATCGCGTGGTGGTACCGCATACAAATATTCCGCTGCCCTGGCATGGATTCGATGACAAGGACTATGAGTTCGTTTCGCTCTACCGTAGAAAGTTTCGTTTGCCTGCTGAGGTCAAAGGAAAGCACGTTTTTGTCGATTTTGAAGGCGTGATGACCGCGTCAACGGTATGGATCAATGGGCAGCGTTTGGGCGAATACAAAGGTGGCTATACGCCGTTTTCGTTTGAGCTGACGCAGCATTTGAATTTTGACGGCGACAACGTGCTGGCCGTTGACGTGGATTCGACGGAGCGGCCCGATATTCCTCCATTTGGATACCAGATCGATTACCTGACGTTTGGCGGGATCTATCGCGAGGTGTCGCTGCGTGTAGTGCCGTCCACGTTCATCGAGAATATTTTTGCGCAGCCGAAGGATGTGATGAGCGGGAGCCCCTCGGTGGACGTGCTTTGCTATGTGCAGAACCTGGAGGCTTCGCGGGATGCGATGACGCTCGAGGCTACGCTGCTCGATGGCGACAAGCAGGTCGCGAAGGCCACGCAGAAGGTCCCGGCTGCGGGAGCGGCAGAGGAGCCGGTGAGCCACACGGTTGCGCTTGGGAAGCTGAACGGAATTGCGCTGTGGGATTTGAAGAATCCAAAGCTCTATACGGTGAAGGTGCGTCTGCTTCGCGGTTCGCAAGTGGTCGATGAAGATACGCGGCGCATCGGTTTTCGCGAGGCGACGTTTACAGATCACGGCTTTGAGTTGAATGGCAAGGTCATCAAGCTGCGCGGGCTGGATCGGCATCAGACCTTTCCATTTGTAGGTCAGGCAATGCCGGGTCGGGTGCAGCGGCGCGATGCTTACATTCTGCGTAAGCAATATCACTGTAATATCGTGCGCACGTCGCACTATCCGCAGTCTCGGCACTTTCTTGACGCTTGTGATGAGTACGGACTGCTGGTGCTGGAGGAGATTCCGGGCTGGCAGCACATTGGCGACAAGGCCTGGCAGGATATTTCCGTGGATAACGTGAGCCGAATGATCCGGCGCGACTGGAATCATCCTTCGATTGTGCTGTGGGGCGTGCGCATCAATGAGTCGCGAGATAACCATGATTTTTACGTGCGCACGAATGCGATGGCGCACAAGCTCGATCCGACGCGGCAGACGGGCGGCATTCGCAATTTCCAGGAGTCGGAGTTTTTGGAAGACGTGTTTACGATGAACGATTTCGGTTGGCCGTTGAAGCCGCCGAAACATCCCCGCTATTTGAATACGGAGTTCGTGGGGCATACGTTTCCAACGAAAACCATCGATGAAGATTCGCGGCAGCGCGAGCATACGATTCGGCATGCGCGGGTGCATAATCAACTGGCTTCAAATGCGCAGTATGCGGGCGGGATTGCGTGGTGCGCCTTCGATTACAACACGCATTCTGATTTTGGCTCGAGCGACCGCATCTGTTACCACGGCGTCTTCGACATCTTTCGCGAGCCGAAGTGCGCGGCTGGGTTCTACAAATCGCAATGCGACCCGGAAGATGAGATTGTGCTGGAACCTGCATTTCACTGGGCCGCGGGCGATGAGTCTGTAGGCTTTAGCGTTGCGATGATCTGTTCGAACTGCGATCATCTGAAGCTCTCGGTGAAAAACAAGGGCGAGTGGAAGCAGTTTGCAGAAGTAGAGCCGGACAACGCGCAATTCGATCATTTGAAGTATGCACCCTTCAGTGTCGATCTGACGAAATATGACAACGAGAAATGGGGCGATCTACGCATCGATGGCTATCTGAATGGAAAACAGGTGGCTTCGAAGACACTCTCTGGGCTTGGCGTCGATCAGAAGTTTTCGATCCTTGCAGACGATCACGAACTAGGCGCGGACGGGGCCGATACGACGCGCGTCGTTCTGCGCGTGACCGATGAGTTCGATGCAATTCGTCCATATGCGAACGACCCTATCGTGCTCACGCTTGAGGGGCCGGCGGACCTGATCGGCGATAATCCCTTTGGTTTAATCGGCGGCACCGGTGCGGTATGGGTCCGTGCAAAAGAAGAAGCGGGCACAGTGCGGCTCACGGCGAACCATCCCAGGCTGGGGAGCCAGACAGTGGAGATTGCAATTCGGCCTGCGGCTGCCGAAACCGTATAGTTTTCGGGAGGTCTGAAAAGAGTTGAGTGCGGGTGCTATGCTTTGTGATTCACACGCACCACGATTCTATTAAGGATATATCGCTTTGGCTGGGCGCAAGCAGGCAGGTAACCGGGTAACGATTGTCGATGTAGCTCGCAAGAGCGGCTTCTCTGCCTCAACAGTTTCGATTGTGTTGAATGAAGCGCCGCTTTCAAGATACGTGGCGGCCAGTACCAAGGAGCATATTCGCAAGACCGCGCAGGAACTCGGCTATCGGCCGGATGCGTTTGCACGTTCTCTGCGGAGCCGGCGCAGCCACACCGTCGGCGTGATGATTTTCGACATCTCCGATCCTTTCTGCACGCTGATTCTGCGCGGCATCGAGAAGACGCTGCATCCCACTCGCTACCTGCCTATCATTATGGACGCTCACAATGAGCGGAAGCTGTTCGATGGGTATCTCGAAATGCTTTTAGACCGGCGTGTGGAAGGGCTGATCGTTGTCGCCAACTGGCTTTTTGCAGAGACGGATCTGCTGGCTGACATGGAGAAGCACAACATCCCCACTGTGGTAATTGGACGCGATCTGACGCCGAACCGCATCAGCTCGGTTCTGGTGGACAACGCTGCCGGGGCCTATGCTGCGCTCGACCACCTGTATCAGTTGGGGCATAGAAATATTGCCTTCATTCGCGGGCCGGCGAGCCTGCACGACAGCGTGAACCGTTGGCGAGGTATCGAGCAGTTCGCGGCAGAGCGCGGCCTCGATCTTGATCCGAGGCTGATCCGGGAGTTGCCGGAGATGCTCGATGCGAGTTCAGGATTTGATGGCGGCGTGGAACTGACAGCAGAACTGCTTCGCTCGCAGCGAAAATTTACCGCGTTGATGGCCTTTGACGATCTCACTGCACTCGGAGCCCTGCGCGCACTCACACAGGCCGGCGTGCGCGTGCCGGAGGATTGCTCCGTGATCGGCTTTGATGGTGTGCCGCCCGCTGCATTCAGCACCCCGGCAATTACGACGATCTGCCAGCCCATGGAAGAAATGGGGATGATTGGGACCGAATGGGTTCTGAAGTCGATCGACAAGGACGAAGAAAGTCACACAATCGCGCCCGTTTTGAAGCTTTTGCCGCCGTCCGTGGTCGTTCGCGATTCAACGCGGGCTATATAGATACTCGTTTTCGGTTTTCATTTTCCACTTGACAAGGGCACGCGATACGCTATATCTGCAATATTCAAACGTTTCAATATGTCAAAGCCTCTTGAAAGAAAATAGATTCGCGACGAGGCTCATTAGCCTCGCCTATTGGAGAGAAATTCAACTTCTAAGCAGGACAATTGCTGGGGGACATACTGCATGCCGCAAAAGCTGGCTCATTCTATTTCTGCTCTGGCATTTGGCTCAATATTGCCGCTCTTTGCGCATGCAGCCACATCTCCGGCGTTGCCCCTTCATGAAGGCTGGACGGTACAGTCGGGTTGTAAGGTGCGGGCGACTGGCGAAGCGATCTCGACGCCCGCTTATCGTCCTGATGGCTGGTACCAGACATCCGTGCCGGCAACCGTGCTGGCGGTACAGGTGGCAGCAGGCACCTTCAAAGACCCGTACTTCGGGACGAACCTGCGCGACATCCCGGGAATGACGTATCCCATCGGGGGCATCTTTGCGCGACTCCCCATGTCAGACGATAGTCCGTATCACTGTGCCTGGTGGTATCGGAAAGAGTTCTCCGTGCCGGCATCGGAGAAGGGGCGCACGCTCTGGCTGCGCTTCAAAGGCATTAATTACCGCGCCAACATCTGGATCAACGGCAAGCGCATTGCCGATTCGTCGCAAGTTGCAGGTGCGTATCGCACCTACGAGTTCGATGTTACCGACAATATTGTTGCGGGCAAGTCGAATGTAGTAGCCGTCGAAACATTTGCACCGACAGAGACGGATCTCGGCATCAATTGGGTGGACTGGAATCCCTGTCCGCCGGATAAGAATACGGGCTTGTGGGGGTCCGTTGATCTTGTCACGAGCGGCCCGGTTGCTTTGCGCTCGCCATTGGCAGTAACGCACTTTACCGATGCATCGCTGAAACAGGCGAACTTGACGGTCTATGCGGAGTTGCATAACGCAAGCAATAAGGCGGTACACGGAATTGTATCTGGCACTGTTGCAGGAATTCATATGGACCAGCCTGTCGAGCTTGCAGCGCATGAAGACAAGACAGTTGTCTTCGATCCGGAAACTTACAAACAATTACAAATCAAAGACCCCACTGTCTGGTGGCCTTATCAGATGGGGACGCCACATCTTGAAACGCTGACCCTTCGATTCTCTGAGGGCGGTCAGGTTTCCGACGAGCAGTCCATCCGGTTTGGAATTCGCGAAATTACATCCGAGTTTACCGACAAGGGCTACCGGCTCTTTCGAGTGAATGGCAGGCCGATTCTGATTCGTGGTGCTGGTTGGTCGCAGGACATGTTGCTGCGCGAGGAGCCAAAGCGGCTGCGCGATCAATTCATGCTTGTGCGTGACATGCACCTGAACACGATTCGTCTGGAAGGCAAACTGGAGACCGAAGACTTTTTTCGACTTGCCGACGAGCAGGGAATTCTCGTAATGCTGGGCTGGTGCTGTTGTGACCAGTGGGAGCGGTGGGCTAAGTGGACGCCGGAAAATTACCAGATAGCGCAAGCATCGCTGCGGTCGCAGATGCTGCGCATCCGCCACCACGCCAGCCTGCTCGTCTGGCTGAATGGCAGTGATAACCCGCCACCAGCCGACGTGGAGCAGATGTATCTAAAAGTCGAGGATGAAACGCATTGGCCTAATCCAACATTGTCTTCCGCATCTGCGACGCCAACCACCGTAAGCGGAAAGAGCGGCGTGAAGATGAGCGGGCCGTATGATTATGTGGCTCCGTCGTACTGGTACGTAGATAAAGACCAGCATGGCGGGGGTTATGGCTTCAATACGGAGACAGGTCCCGGACCGGCAATCCCAAACATCAGCAGTCTGCGTAAATATGTTCCGGAAGACCAGACGTGGCCGACGACGAGTGCATCCTGGTCACTGCACAATGGGGGAGGCGGCTTCAAGACGCTCACGGTTTTTGATGACGCGATGAAGGCGACTTACAGTCCGCCGACGAACCTGGACGAGTATGTTCGCATCGCGCAGGCGATGACATACAACGGCGAACGCGCAATGTTCGAAGCTTATTCGCGAAATAAGTACACTTCGACGGGCGTGATCCAGTGGATGCTGAACAATGCCTGGCCTTCGAATATCTGGCATTTGTATGATTACTATCTCGACGCCGGTGGCGGGTATTACGGCACGAAGAAGGCATGCGAGCCACTTCATGTGCAGTATTCCTATGATGATCACAGTGTTGTCGTGGTCAACAGCACGTATCAGCCATCGCCGCGTCTCGCGGTGTCAGCGAAGCTTTACGACGTAGACTTAAAGGAACTTTTTAGCAGA
>Ga0207060_10051_pt1 | contig 41759 bp, 52 predicted proteins | sample Alteio_BWMinCont_30_FD_153270 | JGI IMG/M metagenome (GOLD analysis project Ga0207060, IMG submission 153270) | Enriched cells from forest soil in Barre Woods Harvard Forest LTER site, Petersham, Massachusetts, United States -... | ecosystem: Environmental > Terrestrial > Soil > Temperate forest >...
GTCCGAGCCATAGCGCTGCTGCCATATCCCGGCGCTGATGAGAACAACGGTACTTCCGGCCTTGTCCTCGTCCGCTGTAAAGCTGCGGCCGAGGAGCGGCTGGACGCCGAGGAGCGACAGCAGGTTTGAGGTGATCGGAGCTACGTCAACCTCTTCAGTTCGGCCGTTCCCGGTAATGGTGAAGATGTCTCCCTTTGCTGCCGCCATATCGGAGAAAACATGGTTGCGGCGCTTCCAGTCAAAGTAGTTTGCCGGGGCGGGAGTGTCTTTCGTTAGGCCCAGTGCCGGTCTCTCCTCAAATACCTGTACCAAACGCTTTTCATGTCTGAATTGAAGAGGGCGAAGAAGCACAGCATCGACCAGGCTGTAGACAGCGATATTGGCTCCTATGCCGAGACCGAGCGTGACAAGCACAGTGGCTGCAAAGCCGGGCGATCTGCGCAATTGCCGCAGCGCGTGGCGAATATCCATCCACAAGTTCTCCAGAACTGGCAACACCTCTTCAGAGTGCAATTCCTCGCAAACTGCCGCTACGGTTCCGAATTTCAGTCGGGCCTGACGGCGAGCTTCCTCCGGGGCCATGCCCATGCGGATGTTCTCTTCTGTTTGCATCGCGAGATGCTGGTCTATCTCTTCGCGTAGGCGATCATCACCGCGAAGACCGTTCACGAAATTCCAAATGCGTGTGAAGAACCGATTTAGTGCTCTCATGCCAAATCCTCCGCCTTCACCTCAAAGAACCGGGCAATGATCGCCGCGGTTTGCTCCCAGTCGCGTTTCTCAACTTCGAGCAGCTTTTCCCCAGCGCGAGTGAGCCGGTAAAAACGGGCACGCCGGTTGTTCTCTGAAGGTCCCCACTCCGATGCGATCGCGCCTTCTTGCTCAAGTCTCAGCAGGACCGGATAGAGCGTTCCCTGATTGACCGAAAGTAGTTGATCGCTGATTTGCGCGATGCGCCGTGCAATTCCGTATCCGTGCAATGGGCCCAAAACTTGAAGCGTCTTCAGCACCATCAGCGCCAGCGTCCCCTGCTGTACATCCCTCTTCTGCTTCATAGGCCGCGCTCCGCACCTTCTATTGGGTTACCCAAAGGAGTGTGCCACAGCTTTGCTGGGAAAGCAACAGGAGAAGCGAAACTAAGACAGGATGGCCATTCGTACCACTTGGACGTGCATTGCCTTGTTTTCGTCAGTTGAGAATGTACCGTGACCGGAGACTACAATCTATCGCGTGCGATCCATCGCTGCCCCAGCGAAATCAGCGACTGATGCCTAAAGGTAATCAGTCCGATGAGTTTTTGCCACGCAACGATCCCGCTCATTCGGCAATCTACTCCATTAGTTTGGCTAGGTTGTGCAGCGGGGCTCTACGCGATGCTTCCTGCGCTTGAACCGAGCTACTTACTGGAAGGATTCGCCGTTATGCCAAAACCATTGGGAAACAAACTCGCTCTTGTCACAGGGTCGTCGCGGGGCATCGGAGCCGCCATTGCAGTCCGTCTGGCTGCTGAAGGCGCTCATGTCATCGTCAACTATGCCGCGAGCCCGGCGCGCGCGGAACAGGTGGTATCAGAGATCACCAAAGCCGGCGGCCATGCGGAGGCTGTTCAGGCTGACCTGAGCACAATAGAAGGCACCAAAGCGCTCGCCGCGTCCGTTGATAAGGTGTTCGGCGGCAAGTTTGGCGGCCGCCTCGACATTCTGGTCAACAATGCCGGCACGGTGGACTTCGGGCCGTTCCTCGAGTCTTCGGAAGACTCCTATGACAAGCATTTCAACCTGAACGTACGCTCGCTGATCACGCTGACCAAAGACCTTGCTCCGCGCATGATCAAGGGGAGATGGGGTCGCATCATCAACATTGGCTCTTGCCATGGCGAAACAGCGGTTCTGCCGGGAGTAGTCCTGTACGTCGCCAGCAAGTTTGCAGTGCAAGGCTTTACCCGCGCTCTTTCGCGAGAGCTTGGTCCCACAGGCGTGACCGTCAACAACGTGCAACCCGGTGCGATCGATACCGAGCTGAGCCCGGATGACAATGGCCCGGCAGCGCAGACGATGAAGAAGCTGATGAGCGTTGGCCGCTTCGGCCGGCCGGAGGAGATTGCGTCTGCGGTGGCCTTCCTCGCGAGCCCGGATGCGGCTTTCATCAACGGTGAAAGCCTGACGGTTGATGGTGGTTGGAACGCTTAAGGTGCGATGCGGCACTTTCTGGCGTGCCGCATCGATTAGCTGTTCGCGCAACAAGCTGATTCGAGGAGTCGGCGCGCATCGCTTCGGATAGCTTTGCATTCCTTTTCGACGAGCCTGACGAACCTCTGGAGTGTGGATGGCTGAGAGTCTTTGCGCCAAGCCAGTACCAGATCAGCCTTGTAGTCATCGTGCTGCAGGCGAAGGAAGCGGACTCCGACTGGGCGCTGATTCATGGCGCACGCGGGGATCAGTGCGATGCCTTGCCCTGCGGCCACCAGCGTGAACAGTGTCTGCATGAAATCGGCTTCGCTCGCTACCTTAGGGGCGAAGCCGGCCTTCTGGCACATGCCAAGAATCGCGTCATAGACAGTCGGAGCACCGTTCCGCTGAAGAAGGATGAAAGGTTCTTCGGACAAGTCTTCGATCTTCAGCTTCTTTCCTGCGAAGCGATGAGCTGTCGGAACCGCCACAACGAGCGGTTCACGGAGAATCGACTTCACTTCAAGATCGGGAGCCAGTTTCTTCGAGAAAGGTAGTCGCGTGATGCCTACGTCGATCTCTCTCTGCAGGAACGCCAACTCCTGCTGAGGAGGGTTCATCTCCCGAAGCAGAAGCTGAACACCCGGTTGGAGTTCCTTGTACTGTTGTACGATTCGCGGCACGAAGCCGTAGGTAGCCACACTGCAGAATGCGAGGGTCAGCGTTCCGAACTCTCCGCGTGCTGCGCGCTGAGCCGCCTCAGCCGCGTGATCGGCCTGTTGCAGTGTCCGCAGAGTCTCCTTATAAAAGACCTCTCCCTGTGCCGTCAGTCGAACCGTCCTGCCGGAACGTGCGAAGAGTTCGACACCGAGCTCCTGCTCTAACTGCGTCAACGACTTGCTGATCGCTGGCTGGGTGACGTGGAGGAACCGCGATGCCTCGCGAAATCCCTTCCGCTCGGCCACCGCGACAAAGTACCGTAGATGCCTTAGCTCCACTGACAACCTCTGAGAATCATTCGACCCATATCGTGCCCATTATGCGAATCATCCGCCTCAAGCGATTTTCTCAAAGGCCGGTTGGACATGTCCTTCTTGGTGACATACCCCAATGCACGTTTTAAGGGTTGACCAGTCTGGAAGCGCGCTTTGGCCTGAATGCAACAGTTGATTTACCGAATTGCGGATCATGGGATGCTACCAGCGAGCCATTCAGAAGGAGACACTCCTATGCGTTGCGTAAAGACTCGCGTTAGGGCTGTCGCATTTGCATACCCCACGGCGGATGCGGTCAGCTTCAGCGAGTTGCCCTTACGCAACATTGTTTGGGCCACCCCCAGCCGCCAATTTGTCAGGTAATCAAACGGTGTCATGCCGACAACCTGGCGAAAATAAGCAGCGAAGCGCGCACGGGACATACCGGCGCATTGCGCAAGTTGTTCCAGAGACCAGGAAATTTCAGGATGTTTATGCATGCCCTCGATTGCCTTGCCCAAACGCAAATCACTCAGCCCCATCAATATTCCGCCATCGATAAGGTGCGTATTCATTGCTGATCGTATGAGAAGCACAAAAAGATATTCGAATAGTCGATCTAGGGCAGTCTGCCGACCCGGGGATTCAGCGAACGCTTCCGTGAACAATAACTGGAGCGTCGGCGCAAGTTCGGGTAGGGCGTCAAGCGGGAGTACGAGTGGCTCTGGAAGCGATGCAATCAGAGGGTTCAACATTCCGGCCCCGAATTCGATAGTCGCGCATACGAGCTCGGCGCCTTCCTCCATTGGGCCGTGAAGGCGATGGAGACGAGGACGGGGAAAAAAAAGGATACTCGGGGTATCAATGACTAACTGACGGGCATCTGGCCGGGTGATCTTCAGTCTTCCTCTCTTGAGCACATGAAGATGACCGGCATGTTCGCTTACCTGATCCCCGGTGCTTCCGCATAAGAGTCCCGAATAAAACATCCGAGCCGCCAGAGAAAACCTTTCGAAGAAGGGCGCGAGTCGATCCATTTTAAGACTATAAGATATCTCAACGATACCCTGTGTGACAATGCGTCCCATCTCATGTTTAGAAATGCTTCCTACGCAGCGCGCAGAAGCGCCGCCCAAGATTGGAGAAGAATATGTCCCGTATCGTTCCCGTTATCACACTCGACATCGACGACCAGGTTACCGCCACGCCTACTCAGGACTCTTCGGCTGGGCCTTCCAAATCAACTCAACGTAGCCTAACCGGATTGGCCGCATGGATAAACGATCATAATGTCGCTTTCCTTGTGACCAGCATTGGCATGATCGTTATGCTTCTTTGGGCCGGCTCCTATAAGATGACCGCCCCCGGCGCCGAAGGCATCATTCCCCTGGTTTCCAACAGTCCGCTCATCAGTTGGCACTTCAAATTGTTTGGTCCCTATCTCGGGTCAGACATCATCGGGCTCACCGAGATTACTGCAGCACTATTGATTGCCGCAGGCTATTTCAGGCCAAAAGCTGGTGTTATCGGCGGTCTCATTACTACGGTGATGTTCTTCACTACCAGTACGATGCTTCTCACTACCCCCGGCGCGACCATTGCCGTTCACGGCATAAGGTATATGAGCTTTTTGGGCCTATTCCTCTACAAGGATGTCATCTCGCTCGGGGTATCGCTCTACCTGATCGGCTATTTCGGCAACAAGGCTCTCCTCTTGGAAAACAGAGGCGAATGAATGAACGCTAGGACAATTTCGTCGGAAGCACTTTAGACAAAACCGAAAAGGAGTCACTCACATGTTTGATATGAAGAATCTCACTCGACTCAAGAAGCTCGAGTAATAGCCCGCCAAGGTCTGTGAAGGCGACAGCGCCGCGTTTCTTGGAGGTTCCGCTCACCGCGAAGGTGCAAATTGCAATTCGCTCGGCATGTCGACGGTCCCCGGTCCCGCCGCAATCCCGGTTGAGACGAGTGTTCCGTTCTGAAAAACTTGCGACGTCCCGATGGCGACGACGTCCTGCGTTCCGAAGTTGCTCGAGTTGTAGCTTCCGCCTAGGCCGATAGAGAACCCGCTGCGTGGCACCACCCGGTCTTGTGCAAGCGCCGAAATGCAGAATACGAGGCCGAAGAGCATCACAATGAAATGGCGAGCGAAAAACCAGAGGATTCTGCTGCGCATTGGAGCCACATTTCCGAATGTCGTTGCGACTAAATCCATGTCGCCGCACTCGTGGTGAGCAAGGGCGCAGGCGTAACGGGAGAATTTATTTCCCGCTACTGTTATCAAAAGACGATTGCAAGCAAGGAGGGTATTGAAGACCCAACTGTCAACAACGCAATGCATCCTTGTACTGCTGATCACAACGGCTTTCATAAATGATGACCCTCAGGGAGTAGAAAACAGCCGTGATTTTGGGCGAAGCCATTCTACGTTGACTATTCCGGCACGACAATCCTAGACCGGAGAACTGGGAATTCGAAAAGGAATGCGGCTGGTCGGCCAAGGGCTGTAAGACGATTTTGTCGACGCAGCCTCGATAACTTCTGAGAATACGTTTGTGAGGACTCATCTCGCCTCGTTTGCGAAAGACGAGAGCGCGCCTATTGCAGTTATCGCGCTCTCACCACCTGTGCCGTTTCATCTCTTGGAAGATTGAAGAGCTCGACGAGCGCCCTCACGCGCTCTTTCTGACGGCTGGGCGGAAATCGCTTGGTTCTTGTTAGCTCGGTGATGCCATGAAGGCTCGCCCAAAACAGTTCCGATATAACCTCTGGCTTCGAGCTCTGCCCCTGAAACAACTCCAGGAGTTGGGAAAACGCGAATCGCAGCTCCGGAGGAGTAGCCGGGTCATCGAATGGTACGCTCAGGCTGAGCGAAAACATCACTTCATACAGTGCGGGTGAAGACGCGGCGAACTCCAGATATGCAGCCGCGACCGATTCGACCGTATTTCCACGCTTAACCCGTTTCCGTGCCTTCTCCAAAGCCAGGCCCATCTCCTGGAAACCCTCGATGGCAACCGCGGCGAGAATCCCTTCGCGGCTTCCAAAATGAGCGTACAAGACGGGTTGGCTATATGAAATTTCGTCGGATAGCCGCCGAACGGTTACGTTGGACCACCCTTCAAGCTCCGCGATTCGTCGTGCGGCACTGATGATCTGTGCCCGGCGGGCCTGCCTGTCACGCAGTTTTCGTTCCGCGATTCGGTTTGTTGCCAGCTTCGTTGCCATCGATATAAATTATAGCGCCGCTAGAATTTTTCCTGAAACCTTTCCAAAAACCTCGTATCCTATATAGCGTTGCTATATTTTCTAACAGGGAGATTTTTATGGACAACGCTATTCCGCTCATCCTGGCTCTGCTGGTCCTTGGCCTCATATGCGGCAGCGAGTTCAACGTGGCGGCCTTTGGCCATCCCGTTCTCAACCGTCAGCCGCTGGAAACTCACATCCGCATCCGGTCATCAATGGCCGCACTCTTTGGGCGCGTCATGCCTTTCTGGATGGTTGGTTCCACGCTGCTCAACCTTTCTCTTATCCTTCCCTTCGGGCATCTCACCGGCCTCGCTTGGCGCTTCGCCGCTATTGGCTTCGCCATCCAGGCCCTGATGAATGTCTTTTCCCTGCTCGGCCCCGTCCCCATCAACAACCGCATCATCAAATGGACTCCTCAATCCCTCCCCGCCAATTGGAAAACCGAGGAGTCCCGCTGGGACCTCTATCACTGGTTCAGGACTTGCTGCCTCATCGCTGCCTTTCTGCTCCTCGCCGTCAGCCTCGGGCTCCGCTGACCGGTCTCACAGTGCCTGACAAGGAGATTGTTTTATGCACAACGCTCTTCCCCTTTCTCTCGCCGTTCTCGTCTCTGTTGGGATCATTGTGATCGGTTGTTCTACCTTGCATCTCCTCAGCGAATCCTGGGTTCCTTTGGTCTCAAGCCGCCAGCACCCGATGCTGACACTCGTGTGTGGCTACGTCTGAAAGGAATCCGGGACGTCGCATCTGGATTGGCCGTGTTGACCCTGATGCTGACTACGGACAGCCGGACGGTAGGCATAGTTCTTCTAGTTTTCGCCATCATCCTTTTGGCGACATGTCCAACATTTTGGTGTCTGGCGGGCAAAAGGCCACAGCGTTCTCCGTTCATGGTGTAACCTGCGCGGTGATGCTCTTCGCCGGCCTTTTGTTGATCCATACCATTTGAGAGAAACGCCTCTGACCGTTCTTGTCGGCCGTGAGGATCGGATCGCGATCAGCCATGCTGGAGGTGGCGATCCATTGGTCTTCGAAGCCGACATCACGCGCTCCTCGCCGAATAGGCGAACGCGCAGCTTATTTTGCCCACAGGTGCGAGTTCAAACCGACTATGCGGAGAAGGTGCATCCAACATTGCTCGCTGAGCTGTCAAGTGTCCGAAAAGCCGACTATACAGACGTGGAACCCACGCTGAATGAGGGACAACGATATCCCCCAAGGATTCCCTTGTGCCAAAGCGAAATGACCGACAGAAAATCGAATTAGATGTTGAGATCCTTGAGGGCCATCTTGGCTGCATGAAATCCACACATTCCATGAACGCCGCCACCTGGGGGCGTTGATGCTCCGCAAAGATAGAGTCCCGAACGCGAGGTGCGATACAACGACTGTGTAGGACGAAACAGTAGCTGGCGGACATTCATTGCTCCACCCAAGATATCGCCGCCGACTAGATTGGAATTCCAACTCTCCAGATCTTTGGGTGTAGAGACGGAACGCGTCAGAATGCAATCGCGGAATTCGGGAGCGAAGCGTACGATTTGGCGCTCAATGGATTCGGTGTAGTCTTCGGTGCTGCCGTTAGGAACATGACAGTAGGCCCAAGCAGTATGTCGACCAGAGGGAGCTCGACTGGAGTCGAAGAGCGATGGCTGGCCGAGCAGGACGAATGGTTTGTTGGGTGAAAGGGTCCTTTCAGCCTGAGCAATCTCTTCGAGAGAGCCCCCGATGTGTACCGTGGCGGCCCGCAGACATTCGCGAGCGGTCCACGGAATCGGTGCATTCAGTGCGTAGTCAATCTTGAAAGCACCGGGCCCATACCGAAATCGCTCCAGTTGCTTTCGATAGTCAGTGGATAGATGGGAACCGGCGATGCGAAGGAGTTGGCGCGGGGTGATGTCTGCGAGGACGAGGTCGGACAAAGGTAGCTCGGTTACTTCATGACCGGTTTCAACTCGGCCTCCGAGATCCTCTAAATGTCGGACCAGGGCATCCGTGAGAGACTGCGCACCGCCACGCAGGATCGGCCAACCTCTCGTGTGTCCAGCGGCTATCAGAGTCAAGCCAACAGCAGCTGAAGCGGTAGTTTCTAACGGGAGGATGGAATGGGTTGAGACGCCAGCAAAGAGGGATCGAGCCCGTTCTCCAGCAAAGTGGGAACGAGCCAACGACAGCGCCGGCAACAGAGCGGATAGGCCAAAACGCGCCAGCACGAACGGACTTCCGGGGATATGTAGGATGGGGCTGAGAATTTCTTCGACCAAAGCAGCGAAGTTAGAAACTAAGGGTTCTATTAGTGATCGGTATGCTTTGCGGTCACATGCATCCAGTTGGTCCGTTGTTTCTTCAATCGAGTTTTCAAGCACGACCGCGGTCCCGTCATCCAACGGGTGAGCGAATGCCGCGTGCGGTTGAACCCACTGAATGGTGAAGGGTAGAGAACCATAGAAAGGGCTTGCAGCACCCAGGGGGTATGTCGAAGAGCCCAGGTCGTGAAGAAAACCAGGCTGTGTAACTTCGGCGGTTGAACAGCCACCACCAATCTGCCCATTACGTTCTAGTACGGTCGTCCTTACGCCCGATCCTGCAAGGACAATTGCTGCTGAAAGTCCATTGGGTCCCGAGCCGATGATTGTCGCTGTAGTCATGTGGAGAATCATTTTTGCTTTCAAGTGAATCAGTTAAGTTCTCGAATCCGTCTACGCCTTGACCTCGCGAAACCCGAAAGGTGATATGGTGTGTGCCCAATTTTGCGAAGTCAAAACAGGAGAGTTCGGAAGCGATCTGCCCCTCCAAACCTCGCTCAGCCGGAAGGGCAGACGTCCCGAAGCAATGCATAATCAGGCATGAGGATGACGACAACATATGAGGGCCATCCTCCCCGTCATCCACCTAGTTTCGGCCGGCCATCACGCCGCCGTCCACCGGCAGAATGGTTCCAGTGATCCACGCACTCTGGTCGGATGCAAAAAAGAGAATCGCTTCTGCTACATCGCCCGGCTGACCAATCCTTCCCAGTGGATGGAAAGCATTGAAGGTCGGCAGAACCTTCGGAACCTCTTCCTTGGAAAGAAATGTGGAGTAGATCGGAGTCTCGACTACAGCCGGAGCGACGGCATTGATTCTGATCTTGTCAGCAGCAAGCTCCAGTGCAAGATTGTGAACGAGCGCGTGCACCCCAGCATTTGCTGCCGAATACGCAGCAGAAGGTGTCGCGCCTATTGCTTGTAGCGCCCACAATGAACCGGTATGGACAATCGCTCCTCCACCACGCTTTTTCATGGCTTTAGCAGCGGCCTGCGCCAAGAAGAATTTCCCTTTTAGGATGGTGTCGAGGAACCAATCGTACTCTCCCTCCGTCAGTTCAAGGAAGGGTTTCGGCTTGAAGACACCGGCGTTACTCACCAGAATGTCCAAGCCGCCGAATTGCTTCTCCGCGAGGTCTACAAGGGCCACTCCGGTTGCTGGTTTGCCGATATCTCCAGCAAAGATACGGACAACGCTAGGGTCGGAAGAGACTTCCTTAGCTGCGCACTGGAGCTTTGCCTCATCCCTTCCACTGAGAACTACAGATGCTCCGTGAGCAACCAGACGCTTAGCCGTTTCCTTGCCAATTCCCGAACTGCCGCCGGTAACGATCGCTACTTTTCCTTTGAAGTGCACAGAAACCTCTCTTTCCGTTGTGAAGCGTTGTGAGTTTAATGACCAGGCGTCGTAGCGCTGGGAGTCAACCAACTCCCGATACACTTCGGCGACTACTCGTGATTTCGCAGAAAATTGGGTTGAGGGGAGACGGCGCTCAGAGAGTCAGCGAGCGTCCAGAGCGCAGCACCGAGCAGGACAAGATCCTTGATTAGAAATTCTCCTACATCACCTGAAAGTGCAGGGAAACCGCCGAGGGTCGGCTCCCAGCCTGGAGTTGTGATGATGAATGACAACGTGGTCAAAAACATAAACACCGCTCCCAGGCTTCCGGCTGCGGATGCCGTTGGGAACCATCGCCGGAGAGCAATCAATATTGCGATGCTCATCTCAATGGCACCTATGATCATCGTGAAATGATGGACGCTCCAAACGTTGTAGCCCCAACTCAGGAATGGGCTATGCGCAATGAGAGGCTGAATGCCTTTTGCCTCATATTCGGTGACCTTCATCGCTGCGATCCAGCCAATTGCGACGACCAAACCATAACGAAGGAAAATCGGTCCCAGTCGTTCTATCTTTGCGACTCTTCCCGCCTTGTGGATGTTTACTTCGGGCAATGAATACTTCATGGCCGGCTCCTCTTCCTTCTGATCTGTTCCGTATGAGCAATACTTCTCCGATTCCTAGATCGCGCCGGTTTGCTGCCGCAGCTTGTATGGCCGACAAACGGCAAAAGAATCAGATAAGCTCACCAGGATTGTGCGCCGGAAGGTTGTCGCGGCCACCGTCAAACGCGATAGTTGGAATGCTGTTGCTTTCTTTAGGTGCTAGAGGCTTCGGTGCAGGCACGCAGCACTAAGCACCTAGATAGAACTAGAGTATTTGGACTGTGGGATGCGATGTCGCGGTGAAAGAACTTTTCGAACAGAATCGTGGAAGCTGAAGTCAATCTAACGTTGAGCCGTCGGGCAAGAGCGCCTCCGGTAGATGGGATGGAGTGGACGACCATGAACGAAGACGACGCTCGTGTGGGCCTGTTAGTTTTGATCGGAGAATTGCTTTATAAAAACCAGTTGCTTCGTGAGGCCGTTGCATCGAAGGACGAGGTTATCGAACTGATCATCAACCATTTGATGATTGCGGCCACATCCGGTTGCTCGTGTGGTGTTGCCAACGAACTAACGTTTGTCCGGAATGTGGTCAAAGAGCGGGATGTCGAGTTAGCGCGCCGCAAAAGGTGCTGCTTCAACGAATTCTGCAATATTGTGAAGCACCCGATCGACAGTACGGCGAATTCCCCTTGGGACGCGGCGATCAGAGCTGCAGAAAAATAGAGGTTGACCCCTATGATTTCCGCGGTTTCTGAAAAAGAATGCAGGTCCTAACATAACCCAACGAGAGCCAACCGGGTAGCGCGTCCCGGTTGAGGGCAGTAAAGAGACACTTTACAAGGAGACAATTCCTATGAAACTGACATGGCATGGCAACAACGGATGGAGCGAGTACTTTACAGGTAAGAACTGGATACACGGAGGTGACCGATGAAGGCGATTGTTGCGACGGATCAGGCTGCGGGAAGAGCCGCGGTTAAGCTGGTGGAGCGGCCCGAGCCGCAGGCGGCAATAAACGACGTTGTTGTTCAGATTCATGCGTCGGGATTTACCGGAGATGAGCTGACGTGGCCCTCGACCTGGACCGATCGCGTCGGCCGCGACCGGACGCCTTCAATCCCCGGACACGAACTGGCCGGAGTGGTCACCGCTCTCGGCTATGGCACGACGGGGCTGTCGATTGGACAGCGGGTGTTCGGCCTCACGGACTGGTATCGCGACGGCACGCTGGCGGAGTATGTGGCCGTCGAGGCACGCAGTCTCACACCGCTTCCGGGCGACGTTGACTTCACGGTGGGCGCGGCCCTCGTGATGCCAGGCCTGACCGCGTGGCAGGGGCTGTTCGAGCACGGCCGCCTTCAGGCGGGGCAGAGCATCCTCGTGCACGGTGCGGCCGGTGTAGTCGGTTCGATGGCGAGCCAACTCGCGCGTGAGGCCGGCGCGTACGTCATCGGCACCGGGCGTGCCGGCGGGCGTCAGACGGCGCTCGACTTCGGTGCGCAGGAGTTCGTCGACCTCGATAACGACGCCCTGGAAGACGTCGGCGAAGTCGATCTGGTTTTCGATGTCATCGGCGGCGACATCGGGAAACGGTCTGCGGGCCTGATTCGCGCCGGAGGTACGCTGGTGACTGTCACCGGTCCGACCGAGGCACGGCCCTCTGGCGGCCTGACTATCGACTTCGTCGTCGTACCCGATCGCGCCCAATTGAGTGAGGTCGTCCAGCGAGCCCGGAATGGTCGGCTGCGGACAAACATCGGCAACGTGGCCAGCCTCGACGATGCCGTCGCCGCCTTCAACCCGACCGAGCGAATCAAAGGCAAGACGATCATCCGCGTTCATCCGTGAGGACTCGGAGATTGCCCAACGCCCACGCCCTATATTTTCCATAGTTTCGCGAATGGTGCTTGAGCATTGACGATGCTCAAGCACCGCGCGTCAGAGGGCGCAGCCGAGTTTCAGCGGGGAGCAGCTTCATTCAGGGAACGCCAAACGTCCGCCAATCCTATTCTTGTGTTTCGCTCCAGCGTCACCGCTTATCGGTGATATGTAAGACACACAACGTCTACTGCTCGCCTCTATCTGAGTCCCTGGCCTACTGTTTTCTGCAGTTGCAACTTTGCATTGTTCAAGACCTAAACATTTCTATAGGGAGTCGCGTGTTATCGCGGTTTAGTCTCTCGAAGGTGCAATCCACGCGCCGAAGGAGGGTTTAGATGTCGAACACAATTACGCCGACCGTTTTCTATCGCACGCTTAACGTGGAGGGGCTGGAAATCTTCTATCGCGAAGCTGGTCCCCGAGATGCTACCACCGTTCTGCTCTTGCACGGCTTTCCGTCGTCTTCTCATATGTTCCGCAATCTCATTCCGATGCTTGCCGATAAATATCATGTCGTCGCCCCAGACTTCCCTGGATATGGCGAAAGCTCAGCGCCGTCGGTCAACGATTTCGAATATTCATATGAGCGGTTAGCGATCGTGACCGAGAAGTTCACCGAAAAGCTGAATATTTCTTCATATGCGATGTACCTCTCGGACATAGGTGCATCGATTGGCTTCCGGTTAGCTGTCATGCATCCCGAACGAGTGACCGCTTTGATCGTCCAAAACGGGGAGGCCCATTTTGAAGCCTTCGATAAGGAGTTCTCAAAGGGATTATTCGACTATTGGGAAGATCGGAGCGAAAAGAACGCTCAAGTTCTACTCGACTGGCTTCTGACGATTGAAGGAACCAAATGGCATTATCTGCATGGTGTCCGCGATCCGTCGAGGATCAGCCCTGACAACTGGGTCATCGACCAGGCGAATCAGGATCGGCCGGGGAACAAGGATATCCAGCTTTCAATCCTCTACAACGCCAAAAGGAATTTGGATGCCTATGCCGATTGGCAGAAGTATTTCCGCAAACAACAGCCGCCTACGCTGATCACCTGGGGCAAAAATGATGGAATCTTTACGGTCGAGGGCGCTGAGCTCTATAAGAGAGAGCTTCCCAACGCCGAGCTCCATCTTCTTGACACGGGCCATTTTGCGTTGGAAGAAGAAGTGGATCGGATTGGGTCGTTGATGCGTGAGTTTCTCGACCGAACAATAAACAAGAAGTAAGTACTGAGAGGGCGTTACCAAGAACTCTCTTTTGATTTTGGGTCTTCTCCATTGGATTTCCAATGGAGAGGACCCGGAATTGAAGTTCGACCTTTGACGAAGGCGGACCTTGGGTGTGTCCGCCGACGAGAACAGAAGTGATTGTCAAAGAGAAATGCAAGGAGTTGATTCAATGCCAGAAAACATAGCGTCACAACAACAAAGCGCAAAACATCTCGCCGCACGAGCCGTAATGGCATATCGCGCAGGATTTCCGGTCGCGCTGCTTTCGGTTACTAGTAGTAGCGAGCACACCAGCGGTATCGTGTGCGACTGGAAGGGCCAGCGTGACTCGTTCCACAATGACGCGAAGCTGCTAGGCAGAGCCTTCGCCTTCGTCTACGTCGGATCGATCGTGGACCAAGCAATCAGTGATCCGATTTCGGATGAGTTGCACAAAGAGCTCGTATCCGACATGTCGAGTGCGCTTGACGCGCGGCAGACTGCGGTCGAATGGCGTGTCGCCAAAGCAGTGACAGACACTGATCCCTTTGCGCATACCGGGTACAAGTTGGCCTCGCGGCTTCTGCGGACGGATCAACCGCTGATCGAAGCCCTCGCTCGTGAGTTGACGTCCCAAGGCATGATTGAAGGCGACGCTCTGAGGAAGTGGTTAGACGCCAATGCTAGCCCGCTCACTTTCGATGAATTGGAAACAAGCACGACGTACTGAAAACAACGTCCGTTGGTACGGATTCATCGAGAGAGTACAGCTTCCAAAACCGACACCCCCCTCTTTATCTCACTCGCGTTACACCCTGCGAAGCCCAGCGTCAACGCCGGCTTCTGCTCGTACTTCCTGACATATTTGGACATTGGCACAACTTCCAACCCCAGCTGTTCTGCCCGTTGTGTTAACACCATTTCGGTGACACTTGTTTTGATCCAGGCTACGGTACGCATCCCAGATTGCGCGTGCTCTACATCGAGCAAACCGGAAAGACGCCTATTCGCTTCTTCTGCAAGCAGCTGCGAACGATCGGAGTAGACCTGCCTCATCTTTCTGACGTGGCGGCCGAAGTGACCTTCGTTGATGAATTCTGTCAGCACGGCCTGATCTAACGTCGGAGCATGGCGATCGATGAAGCTTCGTGTGATTCTAAATCCTTCGACTAACCGTTCCGGAACAACGATGAATCCAATGCGAAGAGCGTTGAAGAGCATCTTCGTAAATGTTCCAACATAAATAACCGATCCAGATCTATCGAGGCTGTGCAGTGACGCAATCGGCTTCCCGGAATAGCGATACTCCGCGTCGTATTCATCTTCGATAATCCATGCCCCCGCACGGGCGGCCCAGGAGAGAAGTTCGACTCGTCTCTCTGCTGACATGACAGTTCCAAGGGGAAACTGATTGGCTGGTGTTACATACACCACATGGGCGGCGGGAGATGACTTTATCGCTCTTGCGACATCTATACCGTCCCCATCAATTGGAATGGGAATCACACTCGCGCCAGCGTTCTGAAAGGCTTGAGAAGCTCCAGGGTACCCTGGATCTTCCATCCACACCTCGTCACCGGGATCGAGAAGCACTCGTGCCAAGAGGTCCAACGCCTGCTGTGCGCCTGATGTAACGATGATCTGTTCAGCAGAACAACGTACTCCGCGGGAGTGGCCCACATATTCCGCGATGGCTCTTCGCAGCGGTGGATAACCACCTGCATCACCTTGCCCATACAAAGAACGCGGTGCTTTGCGATAAACGCGCGCCGCAATCCGCGCCCACAGGTCGACTGGAAACAGGTCGATAGCCGGCTCGTAGCCCCGAAACGCCTTACCGATGGAATGCGAAGCTGGCAAGAAAAATGTGGTCTTAAGAAGACTCTGCGTGCGCTTTGCTATAGTTGCTCTGGAGATTGCCTGCCGGGAAGATCTTTGTTTAGTCGGAGAGGTCATCTCCCACCCCGGCGCCGGTATGACAAATGTTCCAGCACTCACTTCGGACGAAACGAATCCCTCAGCCTGAAGTTGCTGGAATGCTGCCACGACTGTACCCCGGGCAAGGCCGTATTGTGCTGCCAGATTTCTCGTGGACGGCAATCGTGCTCCAGATTTCAATCGGCCATCAATAATTGCGGAACGCAGCTCAGTATAGAGCCAGCGCCACATCTCCTGGCCATCTTTCCGTGGTTCTAAGACCAGGTCTTGAAATGTCTCTATCTTCGGCACTGTTTTAGGCACCCATCATGGACTAGTCATCCTGAGCGATTATGGTCCTTCCGGCTATTCCATTTCAATATAGCCTGACTGTGGAAGGAGAATACGTCGTGAAGATGAGATTGGAGCCAGCGAAGGTTTCACCCGCTGCTTACCATGCGATGCTCGGATTAGAGAGCTTCGTAAGTAAGTCATCGAAGCTTGAGGTGTCTCTCTTGGAACTGGTCAAGATGAGAGCATCCCAGATCAATGGGTGTGCTTTCTACATTGATATGCATTCCAAAAACGCGCGTGTGAATGGTGAGACGGAGCAACGTCTCTACGCCTTGTCTGCATGGCGAGAGACTACCTTCTTTACCAACCGCGAACGCGCGGCTCTCGCGTGGACCGAAGCGCTAACCCTTATCACGGAAAGCCACGCGCCGGATGAAGTCTATGCCGAAGTCCGGAAGGAGTTTGGCGAAAAAGAACTGGTCAACCTCTCATTGGCAATCATCACGATCAACGGTTGGAATCGACTTGCGATAGGTTTCCGCAAGATCCCAGGTGAGTATCAGCCACACAAGATCGGTTAAGCCGGTTATGGCAGCACACCACCGAAAGGACAGAAGCGATGCATAACATGAAGAAGCTCATCCTCTCTCTATTTATCTTTACCTTCGGATTTGTCACGGCAACGCATGCCCAGCAAGTGAATAGGCTCTTTACGAAACAGCTTCCCGAAGCGCCGGGTAAAGAGATTGAAGTCATTACTGTCAATTACGCCCCAGGCGCCGTCGGCGTGGTCCACCGGCATGATGCGCATGCGGTTGTCTATGTTCTCGAAGGGGAGGTTGAGATGCAGGTTCGTGGAGGCATGCTTCAGCGGCTTGGTTCCGGGCAGGTATTTTACGAATCACCTGAAGACGTTCATACCGTAAGCCGTAACACAAGCAGAACGAAACCAGCGAAGTTCGTCGTATTTTTCATCAAAAATGAAGGAGCACCGATTCTCACTCCCGTTCACTAGCTTCGGACGCGAGCAATGTTCCCCGATGAAACCATTTTGCCTAAAGCAATATTCCTTACGTGGAGGCACGTATGAATTCGACAACCGCACAACTCACCGAGAATGGGACAGAGATTGTCCGTCTGTTCGCACGGTTTGCGCTAGGAGCTTCCTTTCTATCCGCTGTGGCTGATCGTTTTGGCTTATGGGGACCATATGGAGCAAAGAACGTATCCTGGGGAGATTTCGCTCATTTCGCGGATTACACGGGCGCGGTGACGTCTCTCTTCCCCAGTTCATTGACGGTGTCGTTTGCATGGGCAGCTACCGTCGCGGAGACACTCTTTGGGATATTGCTCATCGCAGGCTTCAAAATACGAATGACCTCCGTCCTTTCCGGTCTTCTCCTTTTGTTATTTGCAATGGGCATGGTCACAGGTCTTGGCATCAAGACGCCATTCGACTATTCGGTGTTCTCGGCGGCCGCCGCAGCATTCTTACTGGCGTTCCGGGAGCCTGACCGATTCACGTTGGACAAGCTTCTGAATCGATCACGAAACTGAGCGGGAGATCCGATCACGAACAACACTAACTTCGATAGCGTGAGTGTGCGGTAGAGTCGTTTACCGTCATTCGATTGAGAGATATATAGCTTAGTTTGATTGGAGGTGCGGTATGCCACCACCTAAACCCATAAGGATATTGTTGGTCGATGACAACCCGATTTTTCGCGAAGGGTTGAGTATGGTCATCCAATCGCAGCCTGATTTGCGCCTTGTCGGTCAGGCGGAGGACGCGGAGGATGCTCTTTCTCAGTTTCGTCGCATCCGCCCAGACGTGACGATTATGGGTCAGAGACTTCCAGGCCCTAGCGGTACCGATGCGCTGATTGCCATTCGGAAGGAAAGCCCTCGAGCGATCGTGATGATGGTGAGTACTTCGAAACGAGATATGGACGTACGCCGAGCGCTCAATGCCGGGGCTGCCTCCTATGTTTTGAAGAACACCCCAAAAGCAGAGATGCTGCGCGTGATCCGTTGGGTCTCTGAGGGCCGTAGACACATCCCTTCCGAGGTAGCGCGCACAATCGCAGAACATCTAGGACAGGAGGAGCTTTCTCCACGCGAGATCTCAGTACTGAGGCTGATCCGAGATGGGAACAAGAATAAACAAATCGCCCCACGCTTAGGGATTTCCGAAACGACGGTCAATTTCCATATCAGGAACATCGTCGAAAAGCTCCAGGCAAATGACCGGACTCACGCCGTGACCATCGGTTTTCGACGTGGCCTCTTGGAACTCGAATAGACAGCAGAACAACGCTCCTACAGAAAACTTCAGGCCTCCGGCTGTTCTGAAGATCAGGCAATTTGTCCGATTTGATGATTAGCCTACAAGTATTCCGCGCTCTCGACCATTCGCGTGAGCGATTGGAGTGTTTCAGCGGCATCCTGTCGCGGCAACACCGAGCACAGGAGCGAGGAGCGAATCCTATGAGGCCAGGAAACAGACTTTTCGACCCATTCCCAGGACGCTTCGCGCGCGAGAAGTGCCTACATTTGAAGAGAACAGGACTATGTGATGACGATCGACGAAGTGGAAGCCTTAATCAAAACCAAGACTCGGAATAAGGTGAGAATTCACCGTCTCGAAGAACGCGTGGGAGACTCTGTCGCCTTTCTAAGCTACGCCATCGACGACAAAAACCAGATGACGATCTGGCACACCGAGGTCCCACCATCGCTGCAACACATGGGCATTGGAGGAAAGCTCGTAGAAGAGGCTGTCCAATTGGCCTCGCGTGATTCGTCTCGTCTCCGCATCGTGTGCCCGTTTGCGAAGGAACATCTAGCGCGTCATCCCGAGCTCAAGGAACGTTACGCCGTTCGACTGGAGGAGGCAAGTTCTGTTCGCGGCCTCCATCCCAATCTTTAACCGGGGCGACAAACCCTATTCTCCACCCAGGAGGCAGATGTATGCCAAAAGCAGTAAGGTTCCACAAGCTCGGCGGTCCCGAGGTCTTACAGATTGAGGAAGTGCAGGTAAGGCGTCCCGAGGCGGGCGATGTCGCCATCGATGTCGAAGCAGTCGGCCTAAACCGGGCTGAAAGCATGTACTACCATGGGAACTACTCCATGCAGCCTGAATTTCCCTCCGGCCTTGGCTATGAGGCGGTCGGAATAGTCACAGCAGTTGGGGAAGGGGTAGATTCCTCACTCATAGGCAAACGAATCGGAACGATCCCTGGCTATTCCATGAACCGGTACCCTGTGCTCGGCGAAAAAGCCGTTGTGCCAGCCTACGACGTCGCGGAATTGCCTCTATCGCTGTCCTCCGTCGAAGGAGCGGCCGTCTGGATGCAGTACCCGACTGCATACGGCGCTCTCGTAGAATTTGCCAAAGTGGGTCCAGGCGATACGGTGCTGCTCACGGCTGCAAGCTCTTCGGTCGGGCTCGCGGCCATACAGGTTGTGAAGGCTCAGGGAGCAATCTCCATCGCAACCACAAGAACTTCAGCAAAGAAGCAGCTACTACTGGATTTCGGGGCGGACAACGTGATCGCTACTCAGGAAGAGGACCTTCCGGCACGCGTCAGCGAGATTACGGATGGCAAGCTCGCACGAGTAGCCTTCGATGCTATCGGGGGATCGTATATTGACACGCTGGCGCAAGCTGTGGCTCCTGAAGGTACGATCTACCTGTACGGTCTGCTCTCTGAGGAAGCCAACAACTATCCCACAAGCGCTTTCTTCAAGAGTATTTCCCTGACCGGCTACATGATGCACCAGTTGAAGACGACCGAACGATTCGATCCCATGAAGCGGTACGTGTATGAGCACCTCGCGAATGGTTCGTTCAAACCCCATGTGGACCGTACCTTCCCGTTCGAACAAGCCGCTGACGCATATAGGTATCTTGAGAGCAATCAGCAGGTGGGCAAGGTCGTCATCACGTTCTAAAGAGTCGAAACGAGGAAGCTACCTGACTTGGCAGTGGGTGGTTATCGCTCCGTCACTCATCGAGGAACGGTCAGTACCGATATATCGGCTTGTGGTGAGTAAAGCAGTTGTTAGCTACATGCGCGTTTCTCGGTACCGATCTTGAAAAATAGCCGCAAAGTGTTTACTCCTATACAACTTGGCCGTCACGCGCGACAACAGTGCTTTGCCCACTCCTGTACCCCGTAATTCGTCACGAACGAACAAGAGTCTTTACAATCCAATCATCAAGATGCGTTTTCGTTCGTATAGAGCGGGTCGCCCGCTCTCTGATTTCGTTGAGAATTTCTGGCTCTGCGATGACTATGCATCTCCTCATCTGCACGAGCGGATTTTCCCAACTGGGACGTTCGAACTCGTATTCAATCTTCGCGATGGGGACCTGCGAATTTATCGTGCGCGCCAACCCGATCGGTGTACCCGTCTTCCCGGGGCGGTCGTATCCGGGCCATATGGAGGTTTCTTCGTCACCGATAGAGCAGCAGAGGCATCCCTAATGGCCGTGCACTTCAAGCCAGGAGGGGCGTTTCCGTTCCTCGGACTTGCGGCTGACGAACTGTTAGATACGCACGTTAGTCTTCAGGACATTTGGGGGCGCGGTGCGCTTGAGATTCGCGAACGGATATCCACCGAGCGCACAGATGCACGCCGGCTTCAAATCTTGCAGGATACACTTTTGTCTCGTTTGGTTCACCGACCGGAACGTCACCATGCCGTACTGTCGGCGCTAGAGTATCTTCGGCACGATCCTTCGCGCGCTGTTGTCGGAAAGCTCGCCAAAGAAGTCGGACTCAGCAATCGTCGATTTATTGATGTGTTTAATTTCGAGGTGGGTGTTAAGCCAAAACTGTTTGTGCGAATCCAGCGATTTCAGCGCGTGTTGCAGCAAGTGCACCGCCTTCCTTTGGTTGACTGGGCAGAGTTGGCGTTAAAGCAAGGCTATTTCGACCAGTCGCATTTGATCCGCGATTTTGTTGCGTTCTCCGGTATCAGCCCTGCTGACTACCTGCGCCGTCTGCAAGATCTTCGTAAAGATGGAACGCACCCCATTAAATTCAACCACCTCCCGTTGGCTGGGTGACTTCACTTTTTTCCAATACATCCGCTCGGCCCCTTCTTTACTCTCGGTTCTTGGGGGCTGAAAAAGGATCATGAAAAAGATATCGCTCGTTCTTGCAATCGCATTCGGGGCCGTGTTCTTTGTCTGGTCACAATCAGAGTGCGGATACGCTCAAACCTCAACCTGGAAGATTGATCCGGCCCACTCTAGCGTGAATTTTGAGATAAGCCATATGGCGGTCAGTCATGTTCACGGTTCACTAACGAACGTGAGCGGAATCGTCGAACTGAACGACAAGGACATCACTAAATCGTCCGTGGAGGCAACCATTGACACGACCACTGTCTCGACAGGAGTCGTAATGCGTGACAACACCCTGAAATCAGACGACTTCTTCAACGTGCAAAAGTATCCGCAGATTACATTCAGATCGAGTTCGTTAAGGCGCAACAAAGGGACAGTTCAACTGCTTGGGAATTTGACGCTCAACGGTGTCACGAGGTCGGTAACCCTAGACCTCGATGGACCATCACCCCCGCAGACAATGAGCGGCAAGACAATTAGTGGGTTTTCTGCAACGGGCTTGATCCGCCGAAGCGACTTTACCTTCGGATCTTCAAAGTTCAACACAGTTATCGGCGACGATGTGAAGTTCACAATTGACGTAGAGATCGAGAAACAGTAACCGGAAAAACGACCAGGACTCCGAGTTCGTCAGTCAGCATCAGCTCGTCAATCCTGTAACGCTCGTAGATCGGAGAACCCAGTGAAGACTCTCGCTCGAATCTTCTTCGCATTGGTCATTGGCTTGCTCGGATGCAATCGGGCTTCGAATGGAGCCAATACAAACGTAGGAGATCCGAAATTAACGGATACCAGGGCACGGGACGCGGCGGATATCAAAACACTGGAAGAGCGGTTTACGACTGCGTTTAGAGCGAAGGACGTGAACGCGATCATGCAGCTCTGCGTTCCGGACGACAGTCTGGTCGTCTTTGATGTGCAGCCACCACGGGAGGTTAAAGGCCGTGCTGCCTATCGCAAAGACTGGGAAGACGCCTTCAATTCGGTTTCCGGTCCATTAGAGGTTGAGAACAGCGACATGGACGTGACGTCAGGCGGAGACATTGCTTACGTTCACTTTATTAACCATGTTGTGGGCACCATGAAGGACGGGAAGAAGGCGAATTTCACGGTTCGGATCACGGATTGCTTGAAGAAGATCAACGGCGTGTGGCTCATAGCACATTCGCACGTTTCCGTTCCGGTCGATATGCGGACCGGGGAAGCGGATATGCAATCTAAACCCTGAGAGGAGCCAACGGTAAGATCCAGGCCTGTGTCAATTGTCCAGTATGGCATGTATCAGATCATTGCTGCTCGAGGAAGGCCGTCCAATTAGGGAACTCTAATCGACGAGGAGAAATGAACCGATGAGAAGGCTGAAATTACAAATGCAGATCACGGCTGATGGCGTCGTGGCAGGGCCGGAGGGTCAACTGGATTGGATGACGTGGAACATGGATGAAAGCTCCAGCAACTCATCACCCAACTGACCGACACCTAGTGACACGATCCTGTTGGGTAGAAAGATGACGCCAGGTTTTGTCAATTACTGGGAACACGAGATCACCAAGCCAGAAGGTCCACAATATTCGTTTGCCCAAAAGATGGTCGAACTGCCGAAGGTCGTCTTCAGCAGGACGCTAAACAGTCTCGATGGGCGAAACGTGCGCGTGGAGAATGGCGACCTGAAGGCCACCGTGAACCAGCTTAAGCGAGGACTCGGCAGGGACATCGTTGTTTATAGCGGTGCAACGCTGGTCTCTTCGTTGATTGAGAACGTATTGATCGATGAGTTCAACTGTTTGTCAATCCTGTGGCGATCGGAAATGGCATGCGAATTTTCAAGGATTGCCTGCCACTTAGGCTCCGAGCATCGGTATGTTTCCGGCTCTCGGCTAAAGGTTCTCCTCGCACCGTGTGCCGCACCAGCGACAGTCCATCCAGCTGCTGATAGAACAGCTCTGCTCGCCGGCGCACACCGGGTTGCGCAATTTTACTCAGCCATTGCTCTCGATGGCGTTGGGTATAGACTTGCGAACTCGAGCACGGAATGCCCCAGCTTCGATATAGTGCCTTGAGCCGACTCATCACCCGCCCCTGGTCTTTGCTAATGGTCAGATAACTACGCGCCAACTCCCGCAAAGTCCGCAGTCCGTTTTCTCCCGTCGTAGACAGCGCGCAGCAGTCCGGCACGCAATCGCTCGGCCAACCTCCGCGCGTCCACCTTGTCACTCTTGCTGCCTTCTTTCAATAACGCGTTGCGGCGCGGATTGCAGACCACGATTTCCTCGACGTGGAGTTTGAGCACATCGTACAGCCAGGCTGCCCAACTCCCTTCTTCCTACGTCACATGCAGCTCGCCACGCAAACCGTGCAGGAACTCCAGCAGAGTGGCTGCTTTGGTTTCGATGATGGATTCCATCACCAACTTGCCCACGCCATTCAAAACAGCAATCGACGTTGCTTCCTTGTGAACCTCGAGTCCGATATATTTCCTCATATTGCTACTCATCTGGGTAGTCTCCTGGGGGATGGGGATGCGTGCCAACGTGATCTTCCCCCCAGGGTAAAGTGCCATACTCTCTTCCCTCCGAAACAGGGCACCCTCTGATAATGCGTGCGTTGGTCTGAAATCGTGAGTTGAGACGGGCCGGACGCCTTCGCCGTGGCCTCACTCCCAGTTCTTCACCTTTGGCCACACCGCCTGGAGATTTTCATGGAGGCCTCTGCAGATGAAAACCGGCCCACGCTCATACGGCTCCAAATACGGATTTGCATCCTGTGTAAATTCCACTACCGAGTCGAAGTTGGTTTCGAGCGTCCTGCGGCTTTCGCCAAACACGATCATCACGCTACCCGTATACGTGCGCGGTCCCCAGAAGAAGTAGTTCTGGTGACCGCTGATGGCCTCCGGCACATCCGGCCGGTACACGTTCACCGCGCTCGCGTCGCCATAGTTTTCCGTGTAGATCACGGCCTGTGCGCGCTCCGCCTGCGACAGCGAGTACCAGGCAGCGGCCAGCAAGTCCGCCTTCTGCCGCCAATCCAGCATGTCGGCGGAGAACTGCGGCAGCGGCGAGGTGGTACCATTTTCCGTTTTCGGGGGTTGCAGATGGTACCGCTGCTGATAGGCAAGAATTTTTGCCGGGGGCAGTACCGGGAGAATGATTGGCAACAGAATCGCGATGAGAAGCACGTTCATCGCCACGTAAACGGGCGTGAGCCCGCGCCGCAACCAGGCCTTGCGGAAGAGAAGATCCCAGGCGGCCGCCCCCGCGGCAAAATAGAGCGGATAAATGGCCGCAAGGTAATAGTCCTTGGCGTGCAGAATCATCATCAGGGGCAGATACAGCAGATACGTCACGCCCAGAAAGCGGAACGCCTGCGCCGCCCGGCTGAAGAGCAGCCACAGAAAGCCTCCCACACACAACGGCGCCATCAGAGGACCGAAGACGACCATCTGGTTCAGCGCAAATGCAATGGGGCCCAGACGAACGTTCTTGCCGTTAATCTGATCGTTGTGCAGCAGCTCAAGCGTCGCCCATTGGTGGTGCATCTCCCACAGCAAATTGGGCAGAATCAGCACGACCAAGAGCGCCAAGCCGATCGGGAACCATTTCGAAGCGAGTAACTTTCTCTGGCTGGTCATCAGCAGCGCCGCCAGCAGACAGGTGAGGAAGAAAACCTCGTTCCACTTGTTTTCGAGGCCCAGGCCCGCCGCCACGCCCAGCAGCACCCACCACAACGCCACTGTACGGCCACTGCGAATGCCGCGATCGGCCAGCCGCGCCAGCTCCATCGTCGCCAGTGCCACCGTCATCCAGAAGACCGGCTCAAAAGTGCTCGTCGAAAAGGTCGAAGCGGTGCCCATCGCCATGGGCGCCAGCAGAATCCCCGTCATTGCCAGCGCCTGCGCCCAGAGCGAAGCGCCCATTCGCCATGCCAGCAGCCCCGTCATCGCGACTTCCGCGGCACCCGCCAGCGAGGCAAAGGTCCGGAACAGGGCCAGCGAATGCAAGCCGAACAGCAACTCCGAAATGCGCGCCACCAAGGGAATGATGGGCGGCTGATCCACATACCCCCAGGCCAGATGCCGGCCGCACACGATGAAATACAGCTCGTCACGAAAAATGCCGTACCCCGCATGTTGGAACGTTATCTGGCCCAGCGTTGACAGAACATACTTCAGCAGGCCAAACCCTACCGCCAGCCACAATGCGCCCTTCACCGATACCGCGGTAAATTCCTGCGGCTTGGCAATTCTCGTCTCAGTCGTCACCCCGGTCGTGCCTCCATCGCTGCGTACAAATTCTTCGCCAGCATCGAAACCTACGCATAGCTTATCCCCGGTGTTCCGCGATCATGTATCCCTGCACCCGAAAGAGCGAATTGGACGTTGATTGGTGCTAATTCGCCAATGCGCTCATCGAGCCAGATTAATACCGGAAAGTCGGCTAGGCTCCAGTAATTCGGAAATGGCGTATCGCAGAAGGCTGGGGCGTTACCACCAATCGAACAAAGTGATTCGTACCCGTCAGTTGTTCAAAAGCTCTTTATAACTGGCTGATTGCCGACCTTATGAAAGAAGGGACTTTGCGTGAGGGCACGCACGGAATTCCACGTTCGACTTATTTCTTCCGCCATACCTCGCCATGCTCCGATTAGGTGTAGTCCGGTTTTTCCCTGGTTTAGTTCCATCGGACAGCCTATTTCACTGAGGGGCTGTCGTCCGCTTTCAGATCGCCAACTGCGTATTGAACCCCGGCTCGAAGGTGCTCCAGCATCGGCGTCATGGCATACACACGATCGCTGTGGCCGTGCCCTTCGTAGAAGACTCGCCCGTTGCCCTCGCGGCGAATATAGCTCAAGGCATAATCGGCATCGGTTCGCGGATGCGCTTCCTTTGCCTTGTCTTCAGCGCTCATCTTGTCGTAGTCGATACTCGTCAACACATGCACGTTCCTGCGCGAAAAGGATTCCTGCTCGAACGTATATGTCTCGTCATGGATCTCGAACTCCTTGCCATCGAACATAGCCGTCAGAGGGCTGTTCGGATCATCGATCTTGACATAAATCAGTTGCGGATCGGGCCAATGAAATTTGAAGTAGCCGCCAATCAGGGTGTTGAACTCCGGCCATTGCAGCACAGGCTTCGACTCCAGGCCTAAACGACGCATCTCCAGCGGCGGCAACAACGAATTGAAATGTTCCACGAAATCGGCGCGGGAGACCTTTCCCGTATTCCCTGTATCCAACCTTTGGAACCAGGCGTCGGCAACGGCCGCCCACTCCTGCTGGCTGACAGTTCCCTCATTATCCTTATCGGCTGCTGTGACAAGCCGGGAAGCTAAAACCAACGCCTCTATATTTAACCCGGGGCCGCCCTTCGCCGCAGGCGCCTCACTCGCCAGGCAATCGGTGTGGTACGAGTCTGTCGCTGCGTGTATTGCGGCAACTCCTTTTCCACTTCTCACGAAACTCAGGAATGCCGCTCGCCGCGCGGCTGTCACGGCGGGGCTTGGATCGTCAAGAAAACACGCAGTCGTGCTGTCCAGGAAGATGGCGTCGTATTTCTTGAGGTTATCGGCCTTGATGTCCGCTGCGTCGTAGCTGACCGTGGTTGTCCATAATCCGCCCTGGTTTCCCAGTGCTTCGACGGCCTTCGCAGCCAGCGGGATAGAGGCATGCACAAACCCTCCCGCGCCTGTATGCGCCATCACCAGCACTTTTCGCGGGTGCATCGGTTTGGCGCCGGAAGTAGTCGGCAAGGCTTTCATCAGGGCGTCCACCGCAGCTTGAGAGACAGGGATCGGCGTCGAATTCCCAGCCGGGTTGAAAGTATTGGCTTGCCCTGGCTTGACCGGGGGCGGCGGCGGCAGCACCGTACTGATTCCAGCCAAAATCTGCGGCTGGGTCAGGGTCTCGCTATGAGACGTGTCCCAGGTTGTAAACCAGGAGTGGAAGCCGGACTCAAGCTCGGGACGTGTCAGCGTACCATCCTTGTCAGTGTCGAGGGCGTCAAATATTGCCTGAGCAGCCTGGCCACCGCCCGGCCCCTGCGCCTGCAAGCCCGAAATGCCTGTCGTTAGTAGTGCGGCAGCGCCAGCCGAAATGAAGCTTATTGCAATGAATCCGGTTTGTCTCATAATTTTCATCGAAACGAGTCTATCTCCAATGTGATTTTCGCGTCGCTTCATAATGTCAGCAAACCCTTGAGGAATGCTTTGTATGAGCGGGGGCCGGCATTCCAGGTACAGTGTTCGAAATTGAAATGGCGCATGCAGGTCAGTGCGCTCACTGAGTCCTTCGGATCAACTTGGCCTCAGGCAAGTTGGCGTAAACCGGCTATCCGTTGAAGTGCTTGTGACGTAGTGCATGGCTCCCAACTGTACGAGATGCCGACTTATCTCCCAAGTGGAAACGCAACGTCAATTAGTGACTTAGAGATTTCGCGTCAATTGAAACCCATGAGAGATTAATGGCGAGAAGTACCTTTGTCAGGACCTAGCTTCGACGAGGATAGCCTCGGGATCATCACCGGCGCGCGTTCGACCGCGTGATCCCGTGCGTACAGACTAAGGAGGTCCCCAAAATAGAAACTCGTCCCATCCCCAATCCCGAAGCAGGCGAAGTTCTAATTCGTGGCAAGGCCTCAGGCTCAGCCACTGCGAATTTGTTCCCCCGACAGGGCTATTCATCTAACGTGCGGTTCGCTCGTCGTCAAAAAGGCATCCCCGGCCTTACCATAGGCGGTGCTCACTTTTTTCAAACTCGCTCTTTCAGCCGCCTTCGCAGCTGCAATCGGGGTCAGCTCCCACGCCCAGTCCCCGGAGCCCGCAACCGCCGATGCTATACGCCCATCCCAGGGCGTCACTCTGATTAACGGCTACTCGCAGCACTGGTGGAAAGAGGCAGTCGTCTACCAGATCTACCCGCGCTCTTTCCAGGATTCAAACGGCGACGGCATCGGTGACCTGAACGGCATCACCAGGCGGCTCGATTACCTCAAGAGTCTCGGCGTCGATGTGATTTGGCTCAGCCCGCACTTCGACTCACCCAATGCCGACAACGGCTACGACATCCGCGACTACCGCAAGGTCATGACCGAGTTCGGCACCATGGCCGATTTCGACCGGATGTTGGCCGGGATCAAACAGCGGCACATGCGCCTCATCATCGATCTGGTCGTTAACCACACCAGTGACGAGCACAAATGGTTTGAGGAATCGCGAAAATCACGCACTAACCCCTATCGCGATTACTACATCTGGCGCGATGGCAAGCCCAATCCAAACGCCCCGAACGGCTTCGATCCGCCCAACAACTACACCTCTTTCTTCAGCGGTTCGGCGTGGCAGTGGGATGAAACAACCCGGCAGTTCTACCTGCATCTCTTCGCTGTCAAGCAGCCTGACCTCAACTGGGAGAATCCGAAAGTCCGTCAGGAGGTCTACAGCCTCATGCGCTTCTGGCTCGACAAGGGTGTCGACGGCTTCCGCATGGACGTCATCCCCCTCATCAGCAAGCCCACCGGCCTGCCCGACCTGACGCCCGGCCAAGACGCAGTCAAGCTCTGGGCCAACGGGCCGCGGCGCGACGAGTTTCTGCAGGAGATGAATCGCGAAGTTCTCGCCAAATACGACGACATGAGCGTCGGCGAAGCCATCGGCATCGACCTCGCAGGCACCGATAACCTCGTCGGCGAAGATCGCCACGAACTCAGCCAGATTTTCAACTTCGATGCCACCCGCATTGGCTCCATGGGCGGCTACAACTATCGCCCGCTCCATCTGCCTGAACTCAAAGCCGTCTACACTGCCCATGCCACCGTTCTCGGCAAGCAGGATTGGGACACATCCTTCCTCGGGAACCACGACATGTCCCGCGTCGTCTCCCGCTGGGGTGATACCTCCACTCCCGAGTTACGAGCCATGTCCGCCAAGCTCCTGCAGACCATGGTCCTCACCCTGCGCGGTACCGCCTACCTCTACCAAGGCGACGAACTAGGCATGACCAACTATCCCTGGACCAAAGTCAGCGAGTTCAATGACATCGAGGTACAAAACCGCTTCAAGACAGAAGTGGCCCAGGGCAAGCTCACCGAGGAGCAGTTGATCGCCGGAGCAGCAGCCTATGGCCGAGATAACGCCCGCACGCCCATGCAGTGGGACACAACCAGGAACGCAGGCTTCACCACGGGCAACCATACCTGGGAACCCGTCAATCCCAACTACCTGCAAATCAACGCCGCCGATCAAGTCAAAGATTCAGACTCCGTCTACCACTACAACCAGAAAGTGATCGCCCTACGCCGCAGCGATCCAGCCTTCATCTACGGCGACTACCAGGATCTCGACCCCACGAACGAACAAGTCTTCCTCTACACTCGAAGCCTCGGTGCATCAAGCTATCTGGTAATCCTCAACTTCTCCAGCCAGCCAATCGACTACACCCTGCCGCAGGGAATCCAAGCCAAAGACCTCAAGCTTGGCAACTACAGAGATTCCAGCGACCCCGCCGGTGCCACCACTCTTCACCTCCGTCCGAGGGAGGCAAGAATCTATAAGAATTGACAGTAGAAGCAACGGACTGGTCTTTGTGAGGTGGAGAGGGTCTCAGACTAAACGGACAGCCGCGCTCGTTGACAGGCAAGTGGACGAGATGCCGACTATACAGAGTGGACTCCTCTTATTTGCCGGAGAGTGCCTCGGCGGAGCTGATGCGGTCGTTCAAATGCGCCCTGGTCGGAACCATCGAGGGGCAGGCGGATTCGGATTCCGTTCGCAATGCACGTTTCGCAATACTAGGCAGCGAGCCCACAAAAGCGCGAACAAATGGCCTCCGGTCACATCGGGTTCTCCGTCCAGTCACGTGGGCGGTTTGGCAGCCGCATACGGCCGCTGCATCATCTCGGCAGCGCCCGTTAGGCTGACTTTTGCGCGAAATAGAGAAAGCGCAGTAGGCGTCTTTCGCTGGTCAACATGTGTACGCACAAAAGAAATTGTTGAAGGCCTTCAAAATTCGCTTTACCTTCTATCGCAGTTAGCGCCGCGCGGCGTTTCTCCCGAGCCTCTCGCCAGCGCCGGGAAATGGAGACGGCATTTTCAGTCGTGTCAGTGGTCTTTACCGAATGAAAGCCTGCTTTTCGCAAGAGATTCTCATTGTGTTCAGGCGGACTGAAGAGGTAGTACCCGATCGAGCTGCGCGTAGCAATCTCCTGGTGCGAAATTGTCCCGCCGATCACAAGAGCATCACTGAACAAGAGCCGGCCGCCCGGTTTCAGAACACGGAACAGTTCATGCAGCATCCCGAGCCGTCCGGGAACATGGCACATAACATCGTTCGCGAAGGCCGCGTCAAAGCTGGCATCGGGATAGGGCAATCCCTGAGAAGCGTCGCAGTGCTCGAAGCGGACCCGCTCCGAGAGGTTTCGAGCGTGCGCGAGTGCGTTGCCGTTGCGGAGACCGTCGGCATTGATGTCAACTCCTACCACGCGGCAGCCTGCGGTCTCAGCAATTTGCACTGCGTATCTTCCTGATCCACAGCCAATTTCCAGCACACACGAGCCCGGGGCAAGGTCCAACATCTGAGGGATCTCCCTAGATTCTTCGTTTGTCACCCAGCTTGTCTGACCGAGATCTTCTCCATAGGTTGCAAGCCGGATCTGCCGATAGACATCTGTCTCGTAGTTGGAGTACGAGTTGTTGTATAAATCAACTTGCGGCGACATATCTTAGCGGATCCGAAAGTGAGAAGCGCCCTGCACAGCAACGGACCTCCGTGGTCTTACGATACGCAGGTACACGCTAACGCCTGCTGTGAATGGCACGGGCCACTAGTCTGTCAATCGAAACACGGCCATCTCCGTCAATTATGCAATACGCCGGTTGGTAAAGATTCTAAAGGCTGCGAGCGCCTTTGTTATGAGGAAAGACTTGTCCGACACGGCGACTTATCAGCCAAATGGAGCCCCCCACCGTGGATCAGTAAATACCGGGGCGTTTTCGGGGACTAATGCAGACCGATGCTTAACCAGAGCTCAAAGAGTGCCTTGGCCTGAAGTCGTCGTTTGATCAATGCGGATCAGATGTTGCGGCCATCCCTCAGGAACCGGGCACAGGATAAAGAGCACATACTTAGTAAACGGAACTGTTGCCAGCTCATACCTATCCTACCGACTAGAGAAACTGCTGCGCTGACGCGGAAAATGGAGTGATGCCCTTCCCGCATTCTTGATGGTCTACCGCGTGGCAGCCAGTCGCTTGAGTTTGGTCTTCAAATCAGTGAGATCTTGTTGTGTTAGGTAACGGCCATCCGTGACAACTCCTTCGATCGTCCGCGTGTTCGCGATGTTCTCGAGAGGGTTTGCTTTCAAAAGGACGAGATCGGCAATGCGGCCTGGCTGGACGGTCCCAAAGTCGTCGAGCCGATGAATAAATTTTGCAGGATTGAGCGTGGCAGTCTGTAGGGCTTGGAGCGGAGTAAAGCCGGCTGCAACAAATCTTTGGAGTTCCAAGTGGAGGCTAATGCCGGGAATAACGTCGACACCTGCGGGTGTGTCAGTGCCTGCCAGGAATGGAACATCGGCGGCGTGGAGTTTACGGACAACGTCGAGTTCGTGGGTGACAAACTTCTCGCGAATGGGAAGGGGATCGGTATCGAGCGAATTGAGTATTGATTTTTGTGCTGCGGGCCAGTGCTTGCTGACCCATGTGTGCGCAGCATAGTCCAGGTCGGGATCCTTTGTGTAGTCGATCGCATCCACGAGCCACTGGCCTCGCTCCCAGAAGAGGGTAGGACACTGCCAGACTTGGTTCTTCGCGAGGAGCTGGATGATGCTCGCCTCAAGACTGGAGTCGTAGGTCGAGAGAAACATACCGACGGTCTTCTTGCCGGTGAGATACTCGGCTTCGTCGGGAGAGCTGGCCTCGAAGATGCCAATGAGGTGCTCGAAGGTATGCTGGTCGGCGGCGACGGCTTCCGAAGCGCGGATCGCGTCCGGGACATGGCCTTCAAATAAGATGCCATCCTTTTTGGCTTCAGCAGCGATCGCGAAGTAGGCTTCGCGCGGGACGCCAGACTGAACCTTTATGAAGTCAACGCCGCTGCTTTTAAGCATATCGACTGCCTGCCTGCCGTCTTCAGGGGTGGTGATGGCTATGGCTGCTTTGTAATGCGACTGAGGACCATCGAGCATGGGTCCGGAAACCAGCATGCGAGGGCCGAAGAGGCGGTGTGCAGCGATCTCCTCGCGGGCGTGAAGAATAGAATCGAGAGCGCTACCCATGTCGCGGATGCCGGTGATCCCGTTGGCAAGGAAGAGGGGGAGCACGAGATCCGTGCCATCGGCGGCTGTGCTATCGAAGTAGACGTGGGTGTGCATATCCCACAGGCCGGGTATGAGATAGTCGCCGTGGCCGTCGATGATCTGGCTGCTCTCCGGGATACGTTTGGCATTTTCCCCGACGCTCGTGATGCGATTGCCACGAATGATCACGGTGGTATCGCTCTGGATGGTGCCGTTGAGGGTGTTGATCACATTGGCGTGAGTGATGGTAAGTGTTTGCCCCGGAGCCAAGGGAGTCAACAGCGGCAGGAGGAGCAGTTTCTGCAGGGCTCGCACATATCGATAGTAGCGGGTCCGCTCAGGCGACGGAGCCATTTTCCTGGTTGCCGGGAATACATCGGAAGTGGGTCCGTCTCCAAATACATTCAAGGTAGGGACCGGCGACGCACGTGACGTTATCGAAGCCTGGCGATCAAACAGATGGTGCAGATGAAGAACCGTGTCTCCTGCCTGCTGATGGAGACGGGGGGAAGCTACTGTAAGCACGGCTGCACAAGCTGGCTACTTCACCGAGTTGATGACGGCCAATGAAGAGGTAAACGACAGCATACGGCCGTGATTGAAGCTGAGCCGTGAGAGTTCACTGAACGGACGAATCGGATACCATTGCTCTTCACGGAGAATCCAATGCGGAAGAGCAATATCAGGATCAAGGCTTTAGCATTCGTTGTTCCGATCTTTTCGTCTTGGCTGGCCTGTGCACAAGCGCAGGTCAAGAAGGCTCCTTATCCGGTCATGGCTCCTCTCGATCAGTATTTGATTACGGACGAGAATGCTGAGATGGCGCTGGCTCGGAGTGCCGCTCCAGCATCGATTTCCAATGCAGCCGAAGTGATGGTGCTGCGGCGGGACGGCTATACGACTGCCGTGAAAGGCTCGAATGGCTTTGTCTGCATTGTCGAGCGATCATGGGCTAACACGACCGATGATCCACAGTTCTGGAATCCCAAAGTACGCGCCCCTCATTGCTTCAATCCACCCGCCGCAAGGACTTTTCTGCCCTTCTTTCTGATGAAGAGCAAACTTGTGCTGGCAGGAAAATCGAAGGCGGAGATCGCAGCGGCCATCGCGTCGGCGCTGGATAAGAAGGAGCTGCCGCCGCTTGCGCCTGAGACGATGGTCTACATGATGTCGAAGCAGCAGTATCTAAACGATGACGGCAAGAGTTGGCATCCACATGTAATGTTTTATGCTTTGGGTGATGCTGAGAAAAGCTGGGGAGCTAATCTGCCTGGCTCGCCGGTTATGGCGGCATATGACCCTGAACAACGGGTGACGACTTTCTTCGTTTTGACCGGCGAATGGTCTGACGGGACGCCGGGACCGCCAATGTCGCATTGACCCGCAATTCAATTAGAGCTGCTCATTCTAATAACGAGAAGTCGGCTAGGCTTCTGTAGACAAATTCTGGTTTGAGGATGAGCGATTGGCGACTCCATGCGCGTTTTCTCAGTACTAACACCGCGCACAACGGCCTAGCCAAGCACCGGCAGAGCAATCGCGATGAGGACAGAACAGTATTGAAGGAACTGGTGCCAACCGAGGCATGTCTGAACTCAAGTGGTGCGGAGCTGTCCTTGCTTTGGTCATCCGTTGTGAGATGTATACGAATCGTGTGGCACTCGAAAACGCCGGGCGTTGGGCACAAGTGGATTGAAGTGCCGCCCGACAAACTTCGACTCATGAATTGGACCTCCCAGGTTCGACGTGAAAACCAGACCTCCGGGGTTGCGTTCAGCTGGCTTCGACCGTTCCTCCAACCTGCGAAGAAGAGCCAATACCCAATTCTGGAGTTTGATCATACGCCGGCTACGCTCTCGTTTCGTGTCTTCGAAGCACCATGCTCCTATCCGCCATTCGAGGGTTTGCGAAACACTTACCGTGCCGTGCTCGAGATGGAAATCCGTCCAGGTGAGCGCCAGGTATTCGCTTGGCCGCATGCCGGTTGTGAGCGCGAGTGCAAATAAGCCTTCGTGCTGATGTCCTGAAATAGCCGCGATGAACTGCTTCGCCTGGCCGACATCGAACACGGTGAAGCGCCGCCGTGGTTGCCGCGGCAGATGGACATCTTCGGCCGGGTTAGTGAGGAGGAGTTTCCAGCGAACCGCCTGCCTCAAGGACGAGAAGAGAACCGCATGCGTGTAACAAATCGTGCGTGCCGAGACCTTCCGGTTCAGCAACTCGCTGTAAAGCGTCTGAATTTCCGCCGGCGAAATCTCCCCGAGCGGTCTTGCGCCAAGTCGTGGACGGACACACCGTGCGAGCAGACTCCAATAATCGCGGAAGCTCTTCGCCCGCAACCGCGGCCGAGCGCAGATGTCGAGCCAGTGATCGAGGTACTGGCCAACGGTTTGCCGGGAGGAGCGGATGTTGCGACCGAGGTCCCGCTCCGAGAGCATGCGGTTGAGGTGGGCCTGAGCGGACCGCGGCCCGCCATGAATGAATTTGCCAACGTACTTGCGCCTCCGGGTTTCCCGGTCACGACCGACGTAGATGCGGACCAGCCATGTTTTGGGTCCACGGCGAATGATTTGACCCATTTTGCGTACCATTTTTTCTCCTAAGATGGAAATGCGGCACACGTGTCCGCTGCTTAGGATCGGTTTATGGTGGATCAGGAAACGGGCTACTGACGGGGGTTCAGCACGTGCTGCTTCCCTAAAGACCCGCGGGTTGGCCCGGAGTCGGGCACACAACCGGCACACTGGTGCCGGGGAAATCAGGTTTTATCGGGGTTGGAGCGGGGGTGTTGTTGAATGGGGGAATTCAGTCGCACGGGCAGGCATGGACACACCTGAAATGCATGTTCATGGCTTATTGCAGCCCACTCTCGGTGAGGCTAGGATTGAAGGCAAGACTATTGGAACTCGGTACCCACGCGCGTGTTTTACCGGACAGCGGCGCCAAGGAGGTTCGCTGTGGCGAAGGATTTCGATCTAGATTCCAATGACAAAGGCAAAAGCGGCCAACAACCTCCTAAGCGCGATCCGATACCCTTCGATTCCAAGCGGTGGGACAGAAACAATGTCCAACCGATAGCTTCAGACAAGGGAGAATCCGAAGTCTCATGGCCGGGATCGTGGCCAGGGAGTTTGGCAGGCACCGGAGCCGCATTCCTGCTGGGGCTCTTTATTTTGTGTGGGCTGTATCCCAGCGGGAACGATAAGAAGTCCACGGCCGCAAGTTCAAAGTCAACTGAACAACTCCGGTCGGGCCCAACATCTCAGCCATCTTCACCAGTGCGACCTCTGCCGAAGCCATCTGCAATCATTCCGGCTGACACAGCGCGACCCAAGGATTCGTTCGTGCCCCGGCAGGCTCCAAATGTGGTGTTGAACTTACCAGGATTCCCGGCTCTGCATTACCCTCCGATGAGATATAAGGCTACACATAAGAAGGTGTTTGGCGGTTGCACGGGTCAACTCGAGCTTACGAGCGCCAGTCTTCATTTCAGATGCTCGAATCAGGCCGACCTGAACTTGCCCGTCGATGCAATTGCAAAAGCCCACAAGGATGGTGTAATTCTCAAATCGGGTGAGAAGTATCACTTTCTGATTGCCAATCACACGAAAGGTCAAGCGGAAGCGATCTTCACCTTATGGCTAAACAGGGTCCAGCAGTTTCAGCAGACGAGTCGGGAATCATCGTTTTGAAAATCCAGCGGGATTGCTTTTGTCTCAATCCTAAAGACCTTATACCGGGCTCAGATACCAGATCTGGTTCGGTTTCTTGTCGCCAACATCGTAAATCTGGATTAGCGTATGCGGCGCAGCTCCGCCCCGCGCAGGTCGAGTACAAGACTGCTGTCGAGGGCGCTTGCGATATAGACCTGATTATCACCAACGGGAATCAGCTTCCACAGCTGATTCGGGTTGCCGCCAGGCTTGTCGATCAGATATAGCTGCACCAAGGTACGAGATTTCGGGTTCCATTGCGAAGTTTGAGTGAGCGGATTTGGTACGGTAAGGGATGTCGATTTACCGCTGCAAGGCCGTTCAAGGGGCGCCAGTATTCAAGTGGAGTGATCCTAACCGCGGTGCGTTGGTATTTGCGATACCCGCTGGCTTGCGAGCATGTGGCCGAATTGTTGGCGGAACGGGGACTTGCCGTGGATGCCAGCTGCATTTGGCGCTGGGTACAAGCATACGCAGCGGAGTTGAACAAGCGATGTCGCCCGCATCTGAAGGCCACCAACAAGAGTTACCGCGTGGATGAAACCTATATAAAGGTAAAGGGCCAGGAGAAGTATCTTTATCGAGCCGTGGACTCCACCGGCCAGACCATCGATTTCCTGCTCACAGCCAAACGCGATGCGGCTGCTGCGAAGCGGTTCTTTCGAAAGGTATTTCGCTCTTCTCATAATCCAATCCCGCGAGTCATCAATGTGGATAAGAATCCAGCTTACCCCGCGGCGATAGGAGTGGCATGATTTAGGATTGAAATGCCAGATCACCGCCGGTTTATGGAATCAGTCAAGGTTATTCGATACCCCTACGGTTGAACGGCAAAAGCGCATCCAAATACCCATGAAAGTTAGTTCGATACTGTGGGTATGCGCTCTGTTGCTGGCAGGTTGCTACGACTCCAACAATACCCGCTCCCTCCAGGAACATACTGCCGACGCTACTGCAGCGGCTAAGCGCAGTGCGGGCGCAATTGCGCGAGGCGTCGTCGAGGGTCTAACGCGAAAAGGGCCACTTGATATCAACAAGGCTTCCGAGAAGGATTTGGCGCAATTGCCTGGCGTGACGCCGGCGCAAGTTCAAGCCATCATCGCCGGACGGCCATATGACAACACCTCGCAACTAGTGAAACGACGCATCCTCACAAAGGCTCAATACGAACAGATTCGTTCGCAGATTGGCGTGAAATGATCTTGCGACTGCAAAAGGTGGGGGTAAGGGCCTATTGTGTTGTCCCTTGGAGCCCAGTGTCTGCCAGGCACATGATCTTATCTAACACGTCACGTGGAGAATGGCGTTTGCGGCTGACTCCTTTTCGATTAATCGGATGGCCTCCCTGGTCGGCACAATGACCAATTCGATGTGGCGGCGTTCCGCCTCACGCTTCACTTCCTTCATAACTGGCAAGCGGCCGTAAGCTCCGGTGCCGATCAGAAGCCGCTGACATTTCCAGGGAATCTTTTCTTCGATAGACAGGGGCGTATGCCCAAACTCATCACGGAATTTCTTGGAGGGTGCCTTCTTGCGTTTGCGGATTTCTCCGCGATCGATCACCACATCCTGCTTGTAAGTGCTCCCGTCGATTCGGAGGGTACCGAAGGAAAATCTATCGAAGTGCATACGGACCTCCTCGTGCTGTTGTGTTCAGGCGCTCTTCTTCGAAGTGACAGCAGAGAAGGCAGACCAGCATCGTTCTACCTCGCGACTACCAGCAATGCGGGCAGGAGGTCTTTTCCGCGTCATGCTCGGCGATGGTAAGAATCTTCGAGAAGGTTTTTTGCAGGCGTTGCAGACGAACTCATAGTGGGGCATATACACCTCTCACGGTCGTCCGATGATTATGGCTAAATTCTAGTCCGGTGACTGGAGCAGGTCCAACACGGATCGGCTCTCGCCGCGACTGTGATCTTTCACCGCATGCCCTCTGGAAAATAAATTCGACGTACCCTGCTGGCGTATGGCGCCGACGATTGAAAAGATCTCTGCGGTTACTTTTCGGGTTGTGAACATGAAGACTTCGGTACAGTTTTACCGAAATAGGCTCGGCATGGAACTGCTTTACGGTGGAGAAAGGGCGAGTTTCTCTTCACTTCGAACGAACGATTCAGAATCTGCGATCCTAAACCTCGAACGAGGTGACACTGTGTCTCGGTGGGGCCGGCTGATCTTCCATGTTACGGATGTGGATGCGTTTTGGAAACATCTGAAAGAGAAAGGATATGATCCTGAAATCCCACGGAACGCGTCCTGGGGTGAACGCTATTTCCACATGCTCGATCCGGATGGCCACGAACTGTCATTTGCTCGGCCGCCATAAGGAGTTGGTCAGGACACGTGTCCATACGAAATGTGTGGCGGTAACGTTCGATCTGCAGCGCATCTCGGGTAGTGCCTGGATCACGGTCGCTCTGACATTATCGGATTGGGTAAGAGTTGCCGACGAGCGGAAATCAACCCTGCGCAACAACCGCAGACGTTCGCCCGAGCGTCTTTCTTGTCCGAACCAGCGCGATCAGGGCCACGCCGATGACAACCAGCACAGCCGATCCGCCCAGAAATCCTGTGCGCTGACTCGGAATTTCGAGTCCTTGTATCGACATCGTCACGGCATGGGCGAAGCTCGACCATGCTGCGAAGGCGATCACGCTGCGATGCGCCACCGGATTGCGCACAGCGATAAGCAGGAAGACTCCGAGCGTTACGTAGAGACTAAGCATCATCGTGTCGCCCGTGTCCGAGCCGGCGGGGTCCCGCAAAGAGCCGATGAGCGGATAAATTCCGGCCGAAAAGAACAATCCCACCAACAGCAGCACAACCTTCAGCGCCCTCTCTCTCCACATTGTGCCCTCCTCTGCATAGATATGATTAAAGATACGACTAATCTCTCGTCCTCAAATGAGGCCCACAGCCGCTCGAAAACGGATTCGCCAGAAACGTCCCCGGCATCCCGGACACAATCACCGTCCCATCGAGTTTGAAGTGCGCCGTCCTGTATTCTCCCTCTGGAAGATCATTCAACCTCTTCCCGTTCTGCCCGCCATCCCTGCTGGTGTACACACCGGTAAGCGCAGTCACCACCTGACGGCTCGGCCTCGTCGGATCAACCTCAATCCCATATGCGCGAATATTTGACCCCGTTTCATCTTCATCTCTGTGATAAACAAACTCGGTTCGTCACTCTCGCCACAACGTCCGTGCTCACGGGCTCATACACTCCCCAGCACGCCGCCAGATGCAGCCAACCCACGGTGTTGATCGCGTGGATCGCCGAATCCGGCTCCACTCCTCTAACAAGACTCCACTTCATCGTGTGAAAATCCAGCCGATAAACCTGATCGCCCGTCCCCACGTACAGTGAGTCCGGGCGTGCTTTCCTTGGCTTGTCCCATTGCATCGAGAGGATATCGAGACCGGTCGGAAACTCCGGCAGCGGCCTGTCTCTCACCCACGACCCATCGTGGCCCTTGTGATAACTGAATATCTCTGGATTCATGTCAAAGTAGCCGTAGCCCACGATCAGCCTTCTTCCATCGGCAGTCATATTCGCCACCGCCGCCCTTACAGAATCCCCCTCCTTCTTCGTAATGCTTATCCGCGGCCTGTCACGCGGAACTCGCGGCCCCTGAATATACTTCCACGATCGCATCCGACGGCTTCGCCCGCGGAAAAACCTGGAACGCCCCCTTCTGCGTCGTGATCACAAACTCCGCCCCACCCGGAGCCACACTCAACCCGTTGTGCAGTCCCTCATCAATCCTCGCATCGAAATACCTCGAATCCAACCGCGCCACCTGCGTCCCCGTCTCTCCGCCATTAACTGATTTCGAGATGTATAGCGCCCGCTCCTCGGCTGGAATCTCATCACTCAGGTCCGCCGTCAGACCCCACACCACATTGCGATTGCTGCCCCTGGGACTGGGATCACTGGCAATCACTTCAATAAAATCCGCCGCGAAATCGTGACTCCCCGGCAGACTTTTCACTTGCCGTACATAGCAGCTGTCCGCGTCCTTCTTCGCACTCCCGCCGTGATCCGCAATGGCTGTCTGTCCCCATGCCACCATCGTAGGCGTGAGGAGGATCAATCCGAGTCGCAGTGACTTCGCCGCTTTCATGTGCCTTTGACCCGTTCTCGGTGACATTTGATCGGTCCACAGACTGTGCTGACCCAGACAAATCATTCGAGGAAACAGAAGACTTTCATGACTCGACGCGAAGGTCTTGACCGACATCGAAGAATTCGGATGGCACACAGTTGGAGTGTTTGCTGGAAATTCACACGCGTATTCCCGCTGCGGCTAGGCCTGCGTTTCCGTGCACGATCAGCTTGCTTGGGACATAGACCATGGCGTAGACGCCCGGTAGAGACAGGGCTGTCTGCGAATCTACCTGGATTCTTGGTGGAATTCATGTTGCCTCCCTTGTAAGGGGCCTAGTGTGAGGGTCTATCTGAAGATACCTGCGATGGCGGTCAAAGTGTATCGCCCCACGACGAAAACAGGGCGATTTCGCACACAACCTCTGCAACCACGTCTGGGCCGGATTCCGGTCGTATGACGGGCAAACAGCAAACGATGGATCACGTCCCAGTTGCCGAGGCTGGGCAAGCTAGGCGCATCCGTTGCAGAAAATTCCCTAAGGTGCAGGCTACGTGCCCGTGTCGAGATGGAAGGGCTTTTGGTACGGCTCGACTGGATAGCCCATTGCTTTCCAGCCCGCTAGCCCACCTTTGAGGAACTTGATCCGTAGGAAATGCATGGCAAGGGCCTGATGCAAGACGGCTCGGCTGGTTTTATCACTCGGGCACGTACAGTAAACGACGGAGTCTTTCTCTTTCGGGATAAGCGATGGATTCTCAAGCACTTCTTTTGGTGAGAGCCGCATTGCGCCAGGGATGATCTCCGAATTAGCTAAGAAGTCGAGCGGCTGACGAATATCAAAAACAAACACATCTTGATTTGAAGCCAGCAGTGTATGGAGGCCTTCTGGCGTGATGCTGTGTTTCTCCATCTCGTGCCGGTCTTTGGTGTGTCTTCTCCAAAAAGCAACCAACAGCGCGAGAGCGCAAATGGCGATCAGGGTAACAGCCATCTCTGTTCTCCCCACAACCACCAGATTCACGAGTGACCTGAAAGGATTCATCACCGTTACATCTGCAACCGTCGATCAGCATTCGCCTTATTTGACCGAATTCCCAACCTGCACTACAACCTACCCAACGAGATGGGCTTACTGCCCATGCTCCACGAGAAGACCGGAGGAAGAGTTCATGAAACTCCATCGCAAGGAATTCTGCCCCATTCATCGATCCCTCTCCTGCTGTGGCCGTGAGTTGGTCCAGAAGGCAAGCCAACTAAGGCGTCTAAGGGTGCACGTATCGAAGACCCACACCACCCCAGGGGATATCGCGAACTCCGCTCCAAAGCAGAAATGCGGAAGTTGCTCAACCGGAAGATCGTCGAACAGAACCGGCAATGCGCCATCTGTGAGGTGGCGTTCACCAACTATAGCGATACCGTGCCCGACCACATTGATCCGAGAGGGATGGGAGGATCGCGCAGAGACGACCATCCCGACTCCAGAGCAGCTTGACCAGCCTCAGCCATCAGAAAAGTTGAGGAAGGATTGCCATGACTCGATGACAATCGGGTAAGTTG
>Ga0207060_10053_pt1 | contig 41428 bp, 42 predicted proteins | sample Alteio_BWMinCont_30_FD_153270 | JGI IMG/M metagenome (GOLD analysis project Ga0207060, IMG submission 153270) | Enriched cells from forest soil in Barre Woods Harvard Forest LTER site, Petersham, Massachusetts, United States -... | ecosystem: Environmental > Terrestrial > Soil > Temperate forest >...
AATTATATTGAGTTTATTAGCCGCAAAGACCACAAAGGTTTTCACAAAAAACACTATGGAATACATAGTAAAACTTAGTGACCTTAGTGGTAAATAATACACCACCAAGTACCCCAATTGACAACCAATGAAAATAAAGAACAGGCTTTCGCTTTATTTTACTGCAATAAGTGCAATTGTACTGTTGATTGTCCAGGTTGTGATCTGTATTACCTTTAATTCGCTTGTCAAGTCTAACTTTTACGATAATTTAATGTACAGGGCTTATGTTGCAGCCCAACTATACCTCGAGGCGGACGAAATTTCAGCTGATTCTTTAAGTCATGTAAGGGAGCGTTATCTTAAGCCCCTCTCTAATGAAGTGGTGCGGTTTTATGATGACAAAAATGCCCCCACATTTATAAAGGATAAAAACCGGTTTTGGACGGCGCCGGTCATTAACGCTGTACGCAAACGTAAAAAAATGGAGTTTGCCCAGGGAAACAGGCAAAGTGTAGGTATTTATTACTACGACAACCAGGGCGATTTCGTCATACTGGTTTCGGCCATTGATATCCAGGGAAATAAAAGGACAAGGGACCTCATTGAAAGCATGGCGATACTGCTCATAAGCGTAACTGCAGGATTGTTTATGACAAGCAGGTGGTTTGCGCAGAAAGCTTTGGAGCCCATTGACAACGTAATAAAGCAAATGGGCCGGGTGAGGGCCGGTAATCTCAGCCTGCGTGTAAGTGAAGGGAACGGAAAGGACGAGATCAGCGCTTTGGCCCACAATTTTAACCAGCTTCTGGAACACCTTGAAAATGCTTTTGAGCTGCAGCAAACCTTCGTAATTAATGCCTCTCATGAATTAAGGACGCCTATTACAACCATTATTGGGGAAATTGAGATCGCTTTACATAAGCTGCGCAGCAATACGGAATATAAGCAGGTTTTGAATTCGGTATTAACTGATGCCGAAAGGTTAAATGAAACTATTACCAGCCTGCTTGAACTGGCCCATGTTGATATGAACTATACACAGGCGGCCTTTAAACCCGTGGCAATTGATGAACTAATATGGGAGCTTAATGATTACTGGACGGCAAAAGAGGGCAAGGGTATGTTCAATGTCAACATTCTGCATTTACCTCAGGATCATGAAAAATTGCAGGTACTTGCTAATAAATCATTGTTAACCATCGCATTTAATAACATAATTGGCAACGCTTTTAAGTTTTCGGAAAATAAGCCGGTCCAATGTGACCTTTACGCCGATGATAAAAGTATTGAGGTAAAGATAACAGACCAGGGGATAGGGATAATGCCGGACGAAACGGAGAAAATTTTTGAGTCGTTTTACCGGGGTACAAATGTAAAAAGTTACCAGGGCAATGGTATCGGCCTTTACGTTACCAGCAAGATTATCAGCCTGTTTAATGGCACAATTACTGTAAATTCAGTTCCTTTATCAAATACCGCTATAACTATCCGGTTTGCGACGTAAATTCTAATCCCATTCTAACCTCACTTTAATTTAGCTTTAATACGGGCACCATAATTTTGCACCATCAGGTAAAACTATGTGCCCAAAATTTGTCCGTTCTTTTTTATTGCTTCCATTTGCTTTTTTAATTTGCGGATTTTCTGTTTATGCGCAAGCCCCGGCAAGCGATACTCTTAAGCTCACTGTAAAACAAGCCGAAGACCTGTTTTTAAAAAACAACCTCCAGCTTATTATACAGCGTTATAATATTGATAATGCCAGCGCGCAGATCATCACCGCACGGTTGTTTAATAACCCTGACTTTAGTTTCGCAAATGGTATATATGCCAATAATGCGTCCGACGGCCCTGCTTATAAAGAGCAATCCTTCAGCATCTCACAACTCTTTACCACTGCCGGCAAGCGAAATAAAAATATCCAGTTAGCTAAAATCAGCGTCGACCAGGCAAAATACCAGTTCTTTGACCTGCTCCGCACGCTGAAATTTACATTGAGGAATGATTTTTACAGCATTTATTTCCAGGAGCAATCGGCGAAGGTATACAATGATGAGATTGGTTCTCTATCAAAAACCTTAACCGTCTTCCGGGAACAATACAAAAAAGGAAATATTGCCGAAAAGGAAGTATTACGGATACAGTCGCAGCTCTATTCGCTGCAGGCGGAATATAATAACCTGCAGGTTGGCATTGATACGGTACAAAGCGAGTTTAAGCTGCTGACGAAAACCCGGCCAGGCTCCTATATCGAGCCGCAGCTTAGTTACGACCTTGACGGGAAAGACATAGTCGCAAGCGTGCCTTACCAGCGCTTATTAGATTCTGCCTACGCCAACCGGTATGACCTTAAGCTGGCAAAAACAAACCTCGACTATAACAATCTGAACCTGCAACTGCAAAAAGCCACCGCTGTGCCCGATTTTTCGCTTTCATTGAATTACGATAAACTTGGCGGGTACGGCACAAACTTTTTAGGCGCAGGCATTGAATTTAACCTGCCTTTTTTTAACCGCAACCAGGGGAATATTAAACAGGCCAGGATTGCCATTGACCAAAGCAAAGTACAATTGCAAAGCCAGCAGGACCAGGTTGAAAGCGACCTGGCTACTAATTATAAAGGCGCATTACGGCTGGAAAAACTGTCGAATAGTTTCGATCCGGAGTTTAAACAGGATTTCACCCATTTGATACAGGAGGTTTTCAAAAACTACGAGAAGCACAACATCAGCATGCTGGAGTTCCTTGATTTTTACGACTCGTATAAAACCAACACTTTACAATTAAATACGCTTGAGCTTAACCGGGTAACGTCGCTTGAGCAACTGAATTTTGTTACCGGAACACCCTTTTTTAATCAATAATACCAGGTATGGCCATGTTCAATAAATATAGAATTTTAACTGTTGCAGCTGCCTTTTTTATTAGCGGTCTTGCGTTGCAGGGTTGCGGGCGCGCCGATGATAACCAGGAAAAAGATACCAAATTCCAGGTTAGCGATAGCTTGTTAAACAGCATGTTAATTGATACCGTGAAAGCGGCCAGCGCATTATCGCAAATAACCCTTACAGGCAGCATTGCGCCTGACGAAAATAAGATGGTTAAAATTTACCCCATGGTTAGCGGTGTGGCGCAGGATGTAAATGTGCAGCTGGGTGATATTGTGCACAAAGGCCAGACACTGGCAATTTTGAAAAGCGCTGAAATGGCAGGCTATACCAAGGACTATATTTCATCGGAAGCCGATACCCGGAATACGCGCCGGATACTTGAATCAACACAGGATTTGTACAAAAGCGGCCTTGCCTCACAAAAAGACCTGGAACAGGCGCAGTCCGACTATCAGAAAGCTGTTGCCGAAGGTAAAAGGGCAAGTGAAGTGATAAATATTAATAAAAGCAACGAAAACGGATATGAGATTAAGGCCCCTTTATCGGGTTTTGTGGTCGAAAAAAACCTGACCAACAATACCCATGTAAGGGCTGATAACAGTCAGAACCTGTTTACAATTGCCGATCTGTCGTCCGTATATGTATTGGTTAATGTTTACGAATCGGATATCTCCAAAATCCAAACGGGCGACCCGGTAAAGATCACGACTTTATCATACCCTGATAAAGTATTTGATGGAAAAATTGACAGGATTGACAATATGTTAGACCCCGACAATAAAGTAATGCATGCCAGGATCAAAATAAGTAACCCGGGCAATTTACTTAAGCCCGATATGTTCGCCAATATATTGATCAAAGCTAAATCGGGCGAGGATTTGCCTTTTATCGGTACAAATGCATTGGTTTTTGATAATGATAAAAATTACGTGATCGTGGTTGACGGCAGTAAAGCTAAAGTACATATCCAGCCTGTTCAAATAGCTAAAACCGTTGAAGACAGGGCATATATCAGCAAAGGGCTAAAACCTGGCGACCGTGTTGCAGCTTCAAGACAAGTGTATTTATATGAGTCATTAAAAGATTAGAAGGGAAGGGTTTCGGATTTCGGAATTTCGATTTCGGATTTGGAATCCTTATAAAAATAAATCCGAAATCGGACATCCGAAATTCGAAATAAGAAAACATCCGAAATAAAAACATGAACCGGTTTATAAAAAATATTCTCTCGTTCGCTCTAAGAAACAGGTTTTTCATATTTTTTGTGACTGCCCTGCTCGCTGTTGCCGGTTATATTAGTTTTAAAACCATCAGTATCGATGCTTTTCCTGATGTTACCAATACAACGGTAACCATAATTTCACAGTGGCCTGGAAGAAGCGCCGAGGAGGTTGAAAAATTCGTTACCCGCCCTATTGAGCTTGCCATGAACCCGGCAGAAAAGAAGGTTAGCGTAAGATCATCATCACTGTTCGGCCTTTCGGTAGTAACAATAACTTTTGATGATGATGTGGATTATGCCTTCGCCCGCCTGCAAGTAAATAACCACGTTGGCGATGCCGATCTGCCCGATGGGGTAAACCCCTCGATTGAACCTCCCTATGGCCCCACAGGTGAGATATACCGTTTTACTTTAACAAGTAACAAACGATCTGCGCGCGAATTGACAACCATTGAAAACTGGGTTGTAGACCGCGAGATACATGCTGTGCCCGGCGTGGCTGATTTAAACAGTTTCGGCGGAGAGGTAAAAACCTACCAGATAACCGTCGACCCTGAAAAAGCGGTACAATATAATGTGACGCCATTGCAGCTATATGATGCGGTATCGAAAAGCAACGTGAACGTGGGCGGCGATGTTATTGAACAGGGAGGCCAGGCTTATGTGGTTAGGGGCATTGGTTTGCTTAATGACATTGATGAGATAAAAAATATAGTAATTAATAATATTAAGGGTACGCCTATTTATGTAAAAACAATAGCAGAAGTGGCCATATCTGCATTGCCCCGCCTTGGCCAGGTGGGCCGTGATAAAGATCCTGACGTGGTTGAGGGTATCGTTGTTATGCGCAAGGGCGGGAACCCAAGCGTAGTTATAAAAAACCTGAAGAAAAAGATCGATGAACTTAACAATAAAATACTGCCCGACGATGTCAAGATAAAAACTTTTTACGACCGCGAAGACCTTGTGAATTTTGCAACCCATACCGTGCTGCACAACATGGCAGAGGGTATCATCCTCGTTACTGTCATCGTTTTCCTTTTCATGGCCGACTGGCGCACAACGCTCATCGTTTCGCTGATCATTCCGCTGTCGCTTTTGTTTGCCTTTATTTGTTTACAGTTAAAAGGGATGTCGGCCAATCTTTTATCAATGGGCGCCATCGATTTCGGTATTATCATTGACGGCGCGGTAGTTATGGTCGAAGGGATTTTCGTGGTGCTCGACCACAGGGCGAAAGTAGTCGGGATGGAACACTATAACCGCCTCAGTAAACTGGGGATGATTAAAAAGGCTTGCCTGGTTAATGGTAAGGGTATATTTTTTGCCAAAATGATCATTATCACTGGATTGCTGCCCATATTCAGCTTTCAAAAGGTTGAAGGTAAAATGTTCTCCCCATTAGCCTGGACACTCGGTTTCGCTTTGCTTGGGGCAGTTATTTTAACATTCACCTTTGTGCCCGCTTTAGCAAGTGTATTGCTTAATAAGAATGTTAAAGAGAGGCATAATGTTTTCGTCCATTTTGTTACGCATTATGCTATGCGTTTTTATTCTATATGCTTTAAGGGCCGGAAGTTAGTTTTCCCCATCGCTATTGCCGCATTAGTGGTCAGTTTGTTTTGCTTTACGCTTTTAGGGACTGAATTTTTGCCTGAATTAAATGAAGGGGCTATTTATGTACGCGCAACGGGCCCCTTCAGCATTTCACTACATGAATCGGTTAAGCTCGCCAATGAAATGCGGAAGGCCTTCCTGAGCTTTCCTGAAGTAAAGCAGGTAATGTCACAAACCGGCAGGCCCAATGATGGCACCGATGCCACCGGTTTTTACAATATTGAGTTTCACGTAGATATTTACCCGCAGGACCAATGGAAAGGAAAGGAAACTAAAGAAGAACTGATTGCGCGTATGCAGGATAAGTTAAAGTACATTCCCGGCATCGACCTTAACTTTTCGCAGCCGATCTCGGATAATGTTGAAGAAGCGGTATCGGGTGTTAAAGGCTCCATCGTAGTAAAAATGTTTGGGGACGACTATAAATATATTGAAAACAGGGAACAAAGCATATATGCAATTTTAAAAGGTGTAAAAGGTATTGAGGACCTGGGAATTATGCACAATATGGGCCAGCCCGAATTACAGATCGACCTTAACCAGCAAAAAATGGCCCAGTACGGTGTAATCTCTGCTGATGCCAATGCGGTAATCGAGATGGCCATTGGCGGTAAAGCTGCAACCCAGATATACGAAGGCGAAAAGAAATTTGACCTGCGCATACGTTATCCTGAGAATTTCAGGAACAATGAGGAATCAATAGGCGACCTGCGGGTGCCCACACTTAATAATAATACCGTGCCGCTCCGCGAAATTTCCAGTATTCAAAAAATTACAGGGATAAGTTTGATCTACCGCGACGATAACACGCGCTACGGGGCTATTAAATTTTCAATTCGTGGCAGGGATATGGGCAGTACGATTAAAGAGGCCCAGGATAAAGTTGACGCACAGATCAAGCTGCCAAAAGGGTATTCGCTGCAATGGGCTGGTGATTTTGAAAACCAGCAGCGCGCCACCAAAAGGCTAAGCCAGGTGGTGCCCATCAGCCTGCTAATTATCTTCTTTATTTTATTTATCCTTTTCGGCAACTTTCGCGACTCGCTGCTGGTGCTCAACAATGTTCCATTTGCAATTATGGGCGGCATACTGGCCTTGCTGATAACGGGCGTAAACTTTAATATTTCGGCAGGTATTGGCTTTATAGCGCTGTTTGGTATTTGCGTACAAAACGGTGTGATATTAATAACAAAGTTTAAAAGCAATATCATGGAATTAAAGCATCATACCGCCTGGACATCGTTCGCAATTGCTATAAAGGCCGGTGTTGAAGACCGTTTACGGCCTGTTTTAATGACAGCCATGATGGCGGCCATAGGTTTGTTACCTGCCGCTATGTCGCATGGCATTGGTTCCGAGGCGTCGAGGCCCCTGGCTATAGTCGTAATAGGCGGTTTAATTACCAACACCATATTTAACCTTTTTATTTTCCCGATAGTGTTTTTCTGGTCGTACCGCAAACGCGTTGAAAGCGGTATAGTGAGCCGGATTTGATCCCTTGACTTAATACCCCTAATTTATATACCCCGGTTGTTGAAGGCGGTGCAGCGAAAGCTGCATCGCCGGATACAACGAATCGGAGGGAGAGAAGGCAAGGAAAGCAAAAAACAAATCAATACCCTTCCAGTCTATTGTATGGTTTTGAATTAATTTGTAAGTTTGTTATTATGGACATCCAGGCAGAAAAAATAGAATTAGCTAAATTGATATTAAGTACTAATGATACAGGTCTTATTAATCAAATTAAAGCTTTATTTAAAAAAAAGGAAGAAAACTGGTGGGAAGAACTGCCTGCATCGGTTAAGATAGGGATCAATGAATCTATAGATCAGGCTAACAGGGGCGAATTTATTTCGCTGGAGGAAGTGAAAAAAGAGGTAAGCGCCTTGCTTAAAAAATGAAACTCGAAATAATACTTACTCCAAAGGCAAAAGAAACGTTTTTAGCAACAATCCTTCTTATTAAGTTTAAATGGGGTGACAAATCAGCTGAAAAATTTGTAGAAAGAACCTATACGGTTTTGGATACGATTGCCCAGCAACCATTTCTCTATAAGGCGTACCAGGGGAACGACGTAAGAAAAGGTTTAATAACCAAACACACCTCCCTTGTTTATAGGGTAGTGCATGACAGGATAGAAGTGCTTTTTTTCTGGGACAACAGGCAAGAACCAATTACATAATTCCGAAAGTCCCCTCCAAAACCTTTTACCTTTCGCCTTTAACCTTTCCCCTCCACTCACTCCGCCCTTAAACTATTCACCGGGTTTACCATTGCAGCCTTTATAGTTTTAAAAGCAATTGTAAAAAACGCAATAACAACCCCGGCCGCTAATGAAACTGCAAACATCCACCAGCTGATAGCTACCCTATAAGGGAAATCCTGCAGCCAGCTGTTCATAAAATACCACGCTAAGGGCCATGCAATTACGTTAGCTATCACTATCAATTTGAAATATTGTTTTGAGAATAATACCACAATATTGGCAACACTTGCACCCACTACTTTGCGAATGCCGATCTCCCGGGCTTTTTGGTTTACCGAATAAGTTACCAGGCCCAATAAACCCAGGCATGACACAAATATGGCGATGAAAGTAAAAATGCCGCTCATTTGCTGAGCGCGCAGGTCCTGCAGGTAATCGGCCTGGAAAATCTCATTTAAAAAACCATAGGAAAGAGGCGTGTCCGGGTTTAACTCCTTCCATCTTTCGGAGGCGTATTGAACCGCTGCGGCAATATGCCGAGCATCAATTTTAGCGACAATGGTACTGCACCGTAATGGATTTACGGCCATAATAGCGCAGGGGCCTATGGCAGCGTGCAGGGAAAAATAATGATAATCTTTAATCACGCCTGCAATTTTGTATTTATAAACCACCCCATTATGCAAGTGTGCCACATATTTACCGGGCGCCGTAAAGGGATCAAACCCTAATAACCTGGCGGCTTCCTCGTTTAAAACTACCTGTTTGCCAACGTCATGTAGTTCCATGTCTTCCTGCATATTGGAATTGGTAAATACCTCCGGACTAAAATTACTCCCCGCGACCAACTGCAGACCAAGTGTTTTTAAATAATTTTCATCTGTATAGTCAAAAAACACTATCTGCTTTTCATTTATTGTTTTTTCTGCCGGGTACAAATTCATATCACCTGATATCAAAGGTGCAGTCGCATCCGTCACCGATTTAAAATTTATGTTAGCAGCAAGCTGTCTTTCAAGAATAGCACTGTTCCTTTGGGCCTGTTCTCCGTTCAAATTAAGCACCAACTGCTGATCCTGGTCAAAACCTGTTTTTGCATGAAGCATAAAATCCAATTGATCCCATATAACAACGGTGGCAAAAATGAGGCATGTTGAAACGATGAACTGCGATACGATCAGTGTTTTACGGATGTTAAATACGCCTTTGGCATTACGCACTTTTCCTTTCAGTACCTGCACAGCCTTGAAGGAAGAAAGATAGAATGCGGGATAAATGCCGGCAAGCAAACCGGTAACAAACGTTATCAGCAATATGTAAACGACGAGACTTCGGTTTTCATTCGCAAAAAATGATAGTGCCTGGCTGGTCAGATTATTAAATACGGGCAAAAATAAAAATGCAAGTATTATAGCTGCTATGAGGGCAAATGCGGAGATGGCAATGGTCTCTATCAGAAACTGGTAACGTATGGAACTTTTCCCCGCGCCCAGCACCCTTCGTACGCCTACTTCGCGGGCACGGCTTATCGCCTGCGCGGTTGTCAGGTTCATGTAGTTGATACAGCCCAGCGACAAAACGATCAATGCTATCGAAACTAACAAGTAAAGATATTTCATATTTCCCTGCTTATATGCAAGATAGTCCTGGAACGCGGAGGACTTAAGATGAATGTGCTTAAGCGCCTGTAAGGAGTTAGTTATATGATCGCCGTGTGCTTTCAGCTCGGAGCCTGCATGCCTTTGAAGGTAGGCATTCAATTCTAAAATTACATGCTGCACATTACTGTTATGCTTTAGCCTAACGTAGGTGTAAAAGTTATCGTTTACCACCCAACTGGTATTGTTTGCCATTTGCTCCCTGATATGGTCGCTGTTGTTCGAGGCAAAAAAATCAGCTTGTATGTGGTTTAAAAAATCCTCCTTAAAAACACCGGTAATCGTGTAAATAGTGGGCCCGGCTTTTAAGGTTTTCCCAATTGGGTAAGTATTTCCAAACAGCTTTTTTGCCAGCGATTGCGACAGTACGATAGTATTTGGCGCTGCGAATGCTGTTTTACGATCTCCCTGTAAAAAATGAAATGAAAGCAGGTCAAAAAATTGCGGGTCGACCCAATAACCAGAATCTTCGGTATATGGCGTTGAATTACCGGCGCCCTGCACTTGTACAATGGTAGTACCAATCGTTGGATCGAGACGGACCGCCTGTTCTACTTCGGGGATCTCGCTTTTTAAATATATAGCATAAGGCAGGCCAACAGTAGGCGCCTGGCTGCCATCCTTAAAAATTGAAGTTACACGGTAAATATCATCGCTATTATCAAAGCCTTTATCATAGCTAAGCTCATGCTGGCAAAACAAAAATACCAAAGCACACGAAGCCAAGCCGACCGACAGGCTTAAAATGTTAATAGCAGTTGTTGTTTTCCGTTTCCACAGGTTGCGCAGGGCAAGTTTCAGGTAGCTTTTAAACATAATAATTGAATTAAGACGAATTACACGAATGAGGGCGAATATTTACGAATTGAGACCCTTTATGTATCGAAATTAGCTTGTTTATTTTTAAGTAGTATTTTTTGCTGGAATGTTTAACAGATTTTAACTGTAGATGTATTGAGAAATTTAAGTCAAAAAATAAAAATAATCATTCTTTATCTTTATTTTTGATTAAAGCAAAGTAAATTATATGGACAGGATTGTAATTGATGTAGAACCCGCAACCGCAAGTAAATGGTTTACAACTTCTGCCAAATTGCGAAGCGAAATAGGTAAATACGTGAATGACCAGGTTGCCGCCATTATTGATAAAAAAGAAGATACTGATATATTTCAATTTTTGAAGGAATTAAGGCTGGAGATGAAGGAAAAAGGCTTGACACAAGAAATACTGGATGATATGCTAAAAGATGAGTAAACCAAAATTCGTCTTCGACACGAATATTTTATCAGCGCTATACTTTTGGAAGGTTCAATAAACGCAGCAGCGATTGACAAGGCTCTCGAAGTTGGCGAAATAGCAGTTTCAGATGCTACTTTTTTGGAATTTACACAAGTGCTTCAGAGAAAAATTTGATAAATATTTAACCGATGAACGCCGGCTTCAGGCAATTAGCAAATTGGAGCATGATACAAAAACATATCCTGTCGAAACTATAATAACAGCGTGCATAGATCCTAAAGACAACATGTACCTTGCCCTTGCCGTTGATTGTAAGGCTGATTGCATCGTAACCGGGGACAAAGACCTGTTGGTATTGAATCCCTTTAAAAACATTCCGATTTTGACTGCCGGTGAATTTTTGACTGCCACCATTTAAATTTTACAAACCCTAATGGCCGGTTGACGCTGAGTTAGCTCTACGATACCGTAATTTCCCCCCTCAAATCCGTCTCCAAATATTCCTTCACCATTTTGGGGTCATCAAACTGGCCGAGCAGGTACATCATTTTGGTAACGGCTGACTCGTAAGTCATATCATAACCATTGGCAACGCCGATATCCTTTAACTGGCGGCTGGTTTCGTAGCGGCCCAGCTCAACGGTGCCTACTTTACATTGAGATATATCAAGGACTACCTTGCCGTTGTCAATTGCATTTTTAAGCAGGTCCACAAACCATTGGTCGGTTGTGGTATTTCCCGCGCCAAAGGTTTCCATTACTATGCCCCTTACATCGGCGGTTACGATAGTTTCAACTACTTTGGGGCTGATGCCGGGGTATAGTTTAAGCACGGCTACATCGCTTACGAGGTTTTTGTGTACGACCAGCGGCTGCCCATCCTGCGGGTGCCTGATATCGTTCAAACTGAATTTGAGGTGAACGCCTGATTCAGCAAGGATTGGGTAATTGGGGGAACGGAAGGCCTCGAATTTTGATGAATTATATTTAAACGACCGGTTGCCCCTGAATAATTTATAATCAAAATAGATACAAACTTCGGGTACACGGGCGCGGTCATGCTTTTTGGCTTTGGCAATCTCAATAGCCGTCATTAAATTTTCCTTGGCATCCGTACGCACGGCGCTGATAGGTAGTTGCGATCCCGTAAATATTACCGGCTTACCAAGGTTTTCGAGCATATAGCTCAAGGCAGACGCTGTGAACGCCATAGTATCTGAGCCATGCAATATTACAAAGCCGTCGACCGCATCATAGTTTGTTTCTATCAGGCCCGCTATTTCGCTCCAGATAGCAGGGTTCATGTTTGATGAATCGATGATCTCATCGAACGAATGTACCATGATCTTGCAATTAAGCTTCTCCAATTCAGGTACATTATCCATGATCTGCTCAAAATTGATCGGTTTGAGCACCTTCGTTTGAGGGTCGCTCATCATACCTATGGTACCTCCGGTATAAATGATCAATATCTGGCTCATGCGTTCTTTTATTGGTCCATGGTCGATAGTCGATAGACCATGGTCGTTTTTGTTAAAGTTTTCAGACATAGCAAACCATGGACTATGGACCATGGACTATCGACAAAAAGATTCACACACCAAACACCTGCCTCGAATTTTCTGTCGTTATGCCTGCTACTGTTTCTATATCAGTTTGGTGCAGTTCTGCAACCTTTTGGGCGATATAGATCAGGTACGAACTTTCATTTGGTTTGCCCCGGTGCGGAACGGGCGTAAGATACGGAGAATCTGTCTCTAAAACTATATGGTCTAAGCCGATTTGGGCGACGGTTTTGTCCAACCCGGAGTTTTTGTAGGTAACTACGCCGCCAATTCCCAGATAAAAACCTAAACCGATTACTTTATTGGCCTGTTCGGGCGTACCGGTAAAACAATGGAATATGCCGCGTAAATTTTCGTCATTTTCACTCTCTAATACTCCAAAAACTTCATCAAAAGCATCGCGGCAGTGGATAACAATGGGCAATTTTAGTGATTTTGCCCAGGCAATTTGTGTTTTAAAGGCTCTTACCTGTTCAGATAATGTGGTTTTATCCCAGTACAGGTCTATACCGATTTCGCCAATGGCAAATATTTTCTGCCGATGTGCGGTCTCTTTTATTATGTGTAATTCATCTTCCCAGCCAGTTTTTACCGAACATGGGTGTAAGCCAAGCATAGGGAAACAAATACCGGGGAAAGAATTTACAAGGGAAAAAACAAGCGGAACAGAAGCAGCATCTACATTAGGTAAAAATAAACGGCCGATGCTGTTGTCGTTACAGCGCTGAATTAATTCAACCCTTTTTATCTCATCTGTTTGATAATATAAATGGGTATGCGTATCCGTTAACATCATGCAGCAAATTTAGGCATTTACCCAAGACTTCGTAAGTCTCATGTACCCGCCGTTATGTAGTTTTCTTCGCCGTTGTTGTCTTTTTATGCAACGGCTTTTTCGCGGCTGATTTTGGCGTCAAGGGGTGCTTAATGGGTTTAACTTTAACAAGCTCAACATCAAACACCAGGGGGCTATACGGTTTTATATCTTCACTTGGGCTTTGCTCGCCATAGGCTAATGCCGATGGAATAACAAATGTAGCCTTCGAGCCTTCATTTAATAAAAGTAAGCCTTCATCCCAGCCGGGGATAACACCGCCCGTGCCGACAACTACCTGTATAGGCTCGTAAGCGCGGCCGGGTTGGTTTAAGGCAGCAGCTTTTGCTATCGTTTCAATGCTCGAATCAAAAACCTTGTCATCAAGCGTGCGGCCGGTATAATTTACAAATAAAGTATCGCCTTTAAGTGGCTTAAGCTTAAGTGATGGTTTGGTAATTACATATTTTAAACCTGTCGCTGTTGTTTTTAAAACAAGTTTATGATCGGCTACATATTTTGCAATAGCCGGGGTTTCTATCGCTTTAGCTTTTTCAGCCTCTGCACTTTTTTCAGCCTTCTCCTTCGCTATTGCTGCGTCTCTTTCGGCTATGGCATCATTTAATGACTGTATCCTCTGAATTTTCAGGTTGAAGGTAATGTAACTGCCTTTCGGGATAAAAGGAGGGCGCTTATCTTCATGCCCGGCGAAAATAGAATCGGTAGGCACCTTTACAAAAGCGCTATCGTTCACAGTTAGCAGCGGAAATATCTCCATAAGGTCGCCAACATTTTGCGGTGCGGTACACTGCACCTGGCCCGGGCGACCAGCGATATAACTGTTGTAAAGAACAGAATCCTTGTCCGTTTTTTCGATAAACTGAAAAGTTATTACATCATTCAGCTTTATTTTATCACCTGCATTGTGCGTGAACACCTGGTACAGAACGCCCTTAGGGGTACGCTGTAAATCAGTTTGTGCATTAACATTAACAGCTATTGTCAATGCTAAAATTGAAAGAATATACTTCATCATAAATAAAAAAACCTTCCTGCAGTTAACAGGAAGGTTATGTTAAGTTAAAATTATTTTTTTACCGGCCTCTGTTGCTGCATTTGCTGCACTGGAGGAATAACCGACTTGGGCTTAGGTGCGTTCGGATCCGGATGAACAATGTCAACCAGCTCGATATCAAACACCAGTGTTGTGAAGGGCTGAACCTGTCCGTTGCCCTGTTCGCCATAAGCCAGGCTCGAAGGGATGATTAACGTAGCTGTAGCGCCTTTATTTAATAGCCTCATCCCCTGGTCCCAGCCTTTGATCATTCCTTTTACGCCGAGCGGAAAACGAACGGGCTTGTATTGGGCTCCAGGATTAGCAGGCAATTTGTATTTTATTGCATCTGATTTAACACTGGTCTCAACTGCTTTCCCTGAAATAAACTTAAGCGTATAGTTCACCACTACCGTATCGCCATCAACAGGTTTAATACCCGATCCTTGTTTCGTTATTACATAGTACAGGCCCGAATCGGTCTTACTCATCTTAAGATTATTGTCAGCAATAAACTTCTGGATCTTTATCGGCTCCTCTTTTTTAGAAACTTCAGCAAGTGATTGTTCGTAAGCATTGCACCTGCCCATAAATACTTCCTGGCTAAGGTTGCCTTTAGGTATAACCTTTTCAACTTTAATAGCAAACACCATGTACTTGCCTTTCATGCCGGCCGGGCGTGGCTGGCCTTTGGAAATAGAATCGAGGTTTGTTTTGATGACAGCGCTGTCCCCTTCCCTAAGCAGCAATAAACCGGCATAAATATCGCCTTTATACTGTGGCTTACGCATAATTAACGGAACCGAATGACCGTTTTCGTAGGTGCTGGCCAATACAGAGTCAGCATCGGTTTTTTGTATAAAATCAATCGAAATAAAATCGCCTTCTTTTATGGCCTGGCCCGACTTACTTTTAACTATATCATATAACAACCCGCCAGCGCCCTTTTTAAAGCCGCCGTTGCAGCTTGCTAATCCTATTGCTGCAAGCGCTAAAAACATCAGTTTTCTTTTCATTTTTATTTTATTAATAGTTTTTTATATTCAGGTAATATTAATTTAAATTGATTTACAACTTGTTCGAGGCTATTTGTCGAAGTGCCGCCTGAAGCGTTACGGTGCCCGCCGCCATTAAAATATTTTTTGCAAATATCATTAACCGGGATATCGCCTTTTGACCTCAATGAAAGCTTTACCTTGTCATGGCGTTCAACAATAAAGGCCGCCAACCTGACGCCGGCAATAGATAATGCGTAATTTACTATTCCTTCGGTCTCTCCGGTCAATATGCTGTATTTGTACAGGTCCTGCTTGGTTACCACGATAATTGCTGTGTTATATTCATACAAAACCTCCAGCCGTTCGGATAAGCAAAGGCCTAAAAACCGTAACCTGTTTTCGGGCGAATTATTGTAAACAAGGTCATATATCTGCCAATTAACCGCGCCTGCATCCATAAGCTCCGCAGTTACCCGGTGCACTTCCGAAGTAGTATTTGGCAGGGAAAACGAAGCTGAATCCGTCATGATGCCCGCATATAAACAGGAGGCTACATCCTTATTGACCAATTCTTTATGCTTTAACTCCTTAACAATTAACCTGTGTACCAACTGGGCCGTGGCGCATGCTGTTATATCCCAATAACAGTAATCCGCAAAATCTTCCGGCTCCATGTGGTGGTCTATCAAAACTTTAAGCGCGCCGCTTTTTCCAACCAGGCCGCCCATTTCGTTAATGCGGCTAAGGGCGTTAAAATCAAGGCAAAAAATAATTTCGGCCCCGGCTATGAACGCGGCTGCTTCCTTTAAATTTTCAGTGTAAATAATTACCTCGTCATTTCCTGGCATCCAGCTTAAATACTGCGGGTAATCTGTTGGCGTTATAACCTTAACGGAATGCCCCAACTGTATTAAATAGTTATATAAACCTAACGACGAACCCATAGCATCACCATCAGGTTTATGATGAGTAGTAATCACTATTTTTTGGGGCTGCGCTAAAAGTTCAGTAAGCGAGGCAATATTTAACATCAAATTTTAAAAAAGAGTTGCAAAGCTAAATAAATAATTCAAATACAGAACCTATTTAATGTAAAAGCCTTCAGGTTTCAAATGTAAAAAGCTACTTTTGCGGCTGCTTTGGGAGCAGTAGCATCGTAGAAAGCAGCAGTTTTAAGTAGCAGCAGCAGTTGAGCTTTGCTTTGAAAGTGCTGTTAAAACTGCTACTACTACTGCCACTGCTACTATATGAATAAGTATACAAAAAATTAAAGATGAGCAATAACAGAACATTTACAATGATTAAGCCCGATGCCGTTGCAAACGGGCATATAGGCGCAATTTTAAACGAAATAATAAAAGGCGGCTTTAAAATAAAAGCCATGAAATACCTTGCATTAAGCAAAGAAAAAGCAGGCGAGTTTTACGAAGTACACAAGGGGCGCCCTTTTTATGGCGAGCTGGTTGATTTTATGTCTTCAGGACCAATTGTAGCGGCTATACTTGAAAAAGATAATGCTGTTGAAGATTTTCGTAAACTTATAGGGGCAACCGACCCGTCGAAAGCAGAAAAAGGGACCATCCGTAATTTATATGCACAGTCTATTGGCGCTAACGCAATTCATGGTTCCGACTCTGACGAAAACGCCAAAATAGAAGGTGATTTCTTTTTCACAGCACTCGAAAGATTCTGATATTTTTTTCCGAACCGGGTACTATGTTGAAAAAAACAATACCCGGTTTTTTTTTAATTTTGGTTTTTTAAAAAGAAGTGCCTATTTTTATAAAGTTATGGCAATCTGTATTTTGCGATTGCCTTTCTTAATTTTAAATCCAACCGGGAATTTATGAAACTGCTGTTAAAATATATATTGTACCTATTACTGATAATAGTATTAGTTTCGGGCACGGTATTACTTTACAGGACCCATCCCGAAGCGCAGCTTGTATTTATCCTTCCGGGAATTTTTATCCTCGTGTTTTCAAGGATGAGCGATGATTTGAAATTCAAAACCTTTTTTCCCCGCTGGACTAAAGAAAAATAATCTCCTCAACCAATACCGCATTTGCTTCCTCATTTATCTTATTAATTATCTGTGTGCGCATCAGCATCAGTTCGTTTTTTATTACAGATGATTCAATACGCAGAAATAGTTTTTTATCGTGTATAAACAATTCTTTGGTACGGTTAGCCACTGATTTTCCTACCAACTGGGGCCAGTTGGCTATAACCCCTGTTTCATCATAGCGCTTTTTTATCTTATAAACCTGCAGCATTTGATCGATAGCCTCTTTCAGCGTTTTATCGTTTGTTTTACGCATCTATTTCACCCCCCGTCACTTTAAACAGCTTTATGTCAACCCCTATTTCACTAAATATATTTTTAACACGGTTTATATGAGTGTCTGTAATAAAAACCTGCCCGAAATCGTGGTTGGATATCATTTGCATTAGCTTGGTAACCCTTTGGTCATCAAGTTTATCAAAAATATCGTCCAGCAGCAATATAGGTTTAAACCTGTTCTGCTTATCCAAAAAACTATATTGCGCCAATTTTAACGCTATTAAAAAAGATTTTTGTTGCCCCTGCGAGCCAAATTTTTTCATAGGCATACCATGGATGGCAAACAACAGGTCGTCTTTATGGATGCCGGAAGTGGTGCGCTCCAACACCCTGTCTTTTTCAATGTGCCTTTTTAATAAGGCCGTAAAATCATCCTGCAATAATTGCGACTCGTAGATCAGTTCAACTTGCTCGGCGTTATCGCTTAAATATTGGTAGTGCTTATTAAATATTTCGGTGAAACTTTCCATAAACGCTTTGCGTTTTTCGAAAATTCGGTTTCCCGAAACGGTTAATTGCTCATCCAGCACCTCTAATAAGTGAGGATCATACCTCCCCGTATCGGCAATAAGCTTTAAAAGCGCGTTGCGGTTCACCAATACCTTATTATAAACGATCAATTCATCCAGGTACGAATTATCTGTTTGCGAGATCACGTTATCAATAAATTTTCGCCGCTCTTCGCTGCCTTCAATAATAATGCTGATATCATAAGGGGATACCATCACTAAAGGAAACAAGCCTATATGATCTGCCAGCCGCTGGTAATCCTTCTTATTCCGTTTAAATTGTTTTTTCTGATTACGCTTAACCGAGCAGGCCACGGCTTCCTGGCTGCCATTTTTATTAAAATTACCTGTGATGATAAAAAAATCCTCACCCTGTTTTATTTGCTGGCTGTCAACCGGGTTAAAATAACTTTTACAAAGCGACAGGTAATGTATCGCATCCAGCAAATTTGTTTTCCCCGCGCCGTTATTTCCCGTAAAAACATTAACCCCCTCGCTAAAAGTTAGCCCCGCTTCGGCATAGTTTTTAAAATTGATAACGGACAGTTGTTGTAAATACATAAGAAGTTTTCAAATTTAGCTTTTAGATACGAGATTTAAGAAAAGTTCATGGTTCATAGTTGATAGTTCATGGCAGCTTCATCGTTCATAGTTGATAGTTCATCCAAAAAGTAATTGAGTCGTTTTTCTTATACTATGAACCATGAACTATGAACCAGCAACATCCCCATAAATATTTAATCCAAAAGGTATTGCCAGAAATTTTGAAAAGCGTATTTTTGCAAACTTAATTTTACAATAGAAATGTCAAAGACCCAGGTGAGTACCAAGGTACTGGTAGAAAATAAAGAAATTGGACAGACAGTAAAGTTTGTACGTGAGAATCAAAAAAGTTTGATGTTTATCGGCGGCGCCATAGTGGCCATGATCTTAATTTATATAGCTTATCAAAGGTTTTATATCGGCCCGCGCGAGGTAGTTGCATCAAATCAAATGCACGTAGCCCAGGATTTTTGGGCTAAAAAGGATTGGGACAAAGCTATTAACGGCGATGCAGGTTATCCCGGTTTTCAAAAAATCGTAAATGATTACAGCAACACCAAAGCAGCTAACCTTGCTTATTTTTACCTCGGAATTGCTTATTTAAACAAGGGCGAATACCGGAAAGCAATTGATAATTTAACCAACTACAGGGGCGACGATAACATGGCTGCATCCGAAGCGTTAGGCAGTACAGCTGATGCTTATGTTGAATTGAAGGACTATGATAAAGCAGAAACCTACTTTAAGAAAGCAGCTGATAAAGCCAATAATAAATTCCTGACGCCCTTATACTTAAAAAAGCTTGGCCTCGTTTATGAAGCACAGAACGACAATAGATCGGCTGATGATACGTACAAGAGAATAAAAAGCGAATACCCTGATAGCCAGCAGGCGCAGAATATCGACGAATATATTGCGCGTGCAGAAGCGAAACTGTAAAAGGATTTTAGATTTACGAAATTCGATTTTAGATTTATAAGTACACAAACGCTAAAATCAAAATCAAAACAATCGTAAATCGTAAACGGCGAAGCCCTCAACGAAGTTAATCGTAAATCGTAAATATGTCGACTCAGCTAAAAAATTTGTCCGATTTCTCCGACACAGATGTGCCGCAGGCAGCGCCCTATCATTTTGGAATTGTTGTTGCCGAATGGAACGGGGTTATTACCCAGGCGCTGTACGAAGGCGCTTACGAAAGCCTGGTCGACCATGGGGCATTGATCGATAATATTTACACTTACTCGGTTCCGGGAAGTTTTGAATTAACATCGGGCGCTGACATATTATTAAAAAACCGTAAATTAGATGCGGTAATTTGTTTGGGTTGTGTGATACAGGGCGAAACAAGGCATTTTGAATTTATTTGCAATGCAGTAGCAAATGGCATCAGCAATGTTGCCTTAAAATACTCAAAACCTGTTATATTTGGTGTGTTAACTACCGATACTCAGCAGCAGGCAGATGATCGCGCAGGTGGCAAACATGGGAATAAAGGTGTTGAAGCTGCTGTAACTGCCATAAAAATGGCTTACCTTGCTGAAACTTTAAATAGTTAATTTCCGTTTAACAATCAAAGTCGGATAAAAAATGAAAAGAATAATTTACGTAGCGCTTATTGCTTTGTTACTTGGCGGCATTTCTTCATGCTCGAATAAACTGTGCCCGGCTTACGGCTCATATCCTAAGAGCGGCCGTTAACAGTTGAATGTCATTTCTTTACTATTTGCATAAAACTGGCACCAGTTTTGGCTTCCTTTGCATTTTAAAGGCAACTATCTTTTAACTATTATTTATGAATTGGACTTCGCTGGAATCGGCCGATCAAATTAATAACATTAATCACCACCACGGCTATAGCCTTATTTTTAAGCACAGCACCCGCTGCTCCATCAGTATGATGGTAAAAAAGCGCTTCGAGCTTGATTGGGATAAACTGCCCGGCGATTTACCTTTATATTTTTTAGACCTGATAAAATACCGCGAGCTGTCCAATCAAATAGCAAATGATTTCAGCGTTTATCATGAATCCCCGCAATTATTATTGATAAAAGATGGCGAATGTATACTTGACCTTTCTCACGGACAAATATCGGTGGAGGAGGCGTTGTCGGTGATTAGTATAGGAGCTTAAAGGAGAAGCCTAAAGTCGGAGATATTTTGAAGTTTTCGTCCTTTTTCCTTTCGCCTTTTCCCTTTCACCTCTATGCTTTCACCTCCACTTCCCACCCAAAATCAACGGTTTTTTTCAAATCTTCGTGAACACTATAATAAACCGGGCAGGTAAGTGCGGCCCTTTCTAATAGTTGCTGCTGTTCTTCAGTGTACTGTTTAGGAAACTTAAAACTGATCACAATTTCGGCCACACGGCGCGGGTTGGCGGCCATAATTTTAGTAATGGAGCAGGTCGTACCGTCAATATCAATATTATTGTCGCGGGCCTTTATGCCCATAATAGTTAACATACAGCTTGCAAGCGATGCGGATAGGAGATCGGTTGGGGAGAATGCTTCACCTTTGCCCTGGTTATCAACCGGCGCATCAGTAATAATTTTAGTGCCTGACTGAACGTGGGTGGCTTCGGTGCGTAAACCGCCCAGGTATGTTGTTTCGATAGTTGCCATAATTAAATAATAAATGTATTGGAACAAATTTAAGGGTAAATTTTAGTTTTTTTGTTGTTTACAGGGCAATTTTAGTTACTCCAACTTTGGCCGCCAGGTAAATGTGTCGTCCGCAAGCGAATAATGTTTTTATTGTTTATTTTTTTTCTATTAACTATCTTTGTTTATGACCACAATGACCATACAAGTTCCGGGAAAAGCCAAAAACAAGCTATCAGCGATTATTAAAGAACTTGGCGGCGAGATCATTTCAATAGCCCCGGATAATCAACAAGCGGCTAAAAAGGCGCATCTGCTGAACGAGATAAAAGCAGGACTAAAAGATGTGAGGGACATTCGCGAAGGAAAATCGAAATCATATTCTATGTCTGATCTTTTCGATGGCAAATAATGTTCGCTTAACTGCATTTTTCTTAAAAAAGGCTAAACGGCTTTTAAAAAAGTATCATACGCTGCAAAGCAGTTTGGGGAAACTTGAGGATGATCTTATCAAAAACCCCAAAATGGGTGATAGCTATGGTTCGAATATTTACAAAATTAGACTGGCTGACGAATCGAAAGGAAAAGGAAAAAGCGGTGGTTTCCGCGTTGTTACTTATCTTATCGAAGAAAACGCTGCATCAACCGAGATATATTTAATTACGATATTTGATAAATCCGAAGAAGCATCTATTGACAAGGATGACATCAAAGAAATCATTAAGTCTGAAGGGTTATTTTAGCTTCACGATCACGACACCAGAATTGTATTTAATTACTTTTGCTCCATTGGCGTGAGCGTGGAAGCTCGCAAAAGCTATAATTCACGCGTGGACGGTTGAGCAGGGAGGAGGTACTAAAACTTTACAGCATTTCAACACTAATCTCCACCCTCTTATCTCTAATCCCAACAAAACACTTACTTTTGCACTATGATTGATTTGCCTGTAGTTCCTGCAACCCAGCCGCAACGCAAGCCCGACTGGCTTAGGGTAAAACTCCCTGTAGGTAAGGAATATGCGCAGGTGCGCAGTTTGGTGGATACGCATAAACTGCATACCATTTGCGAAAGTGGGAACTGCCCTAATATGGGCGAATGCTGGGGCGCCGGTACGGCCACCTTTATGATATTGGGCAATATCTGCACGCGCTCCTGCTCGTTCTGCGCAGTTGCCACAGGCAGGCCTTTAGCGGTTGATACTGACGAACCAAACCGCGTGGCAAATTCTGTTAAGTTAATGCAGGTAAAACATTGCGTGATCACTTCGGTCGACCGTGATGATTTGAAGGATGGCGGTTCAATAATCTGGGCCGAAACCATCAATGCTATACGCCGGGAAAGCCCGGATACAACCTTAGAAACCTTATTGCCTGATTTCAGGGGGGTATGGGAAAATCTTGAACGCGTGCTGGAAACACGTCCCGAAGTGGTTTCGCATAACCTGGAAACCGTAAGGCGCTTAACCCGCGAAGTACGCATACAGGCAAAATATGATCGCAGCCTGGAGTGCTTAAACCACATCGCAAAAGCGGGATTACGTACCAAATCGGGCATTATGCTGGGCCTGGGCGAATATGAAGAAGATGTTTTGGAGGCCATGGGCGACCTGATGAATGCCGGGGTACAGATATTAACCCTTGGGCAGTATTTACAGCCAACCCGCAGCCATCACCCGGTAATTGACTGGATACACCCCGATCAGTTTGCCCGTTACAAAGAAATTGGGTTAGCTATGGGTTTCAGGTACGTGGAGAGCGGGCCGCTGGTACGCTCATCTTATCATGCTGAAAAACACCTGTTTGAAATCTGATAATTCCTTTATATCTTCAACCTATTGAGCAGGAAACGAAAAATATCGCTGACAGAAGAGGAATTGGTGCTTGCATTAACCAATCGGGAGAAAATTGCCATTGAAGCGCTTTACGATATGTATTCAGCTTCGTTGTACGGCGTAATTTCGCGCATAATTATCGATACGCCTACTGCCGAGGATGTGCTGCAGGAAACCTTTGTAAAAATATGGCACTCTTTTTCGGGGTATAACTCCGAAAAGGGGCGCTTGTTTACATGGATGGTTAATATTGCGCGTAACCTGGCCATAGATAAAATACGTTCAAAGGATTATAAGAACCAGAATAAAAACCAGGAACTTGAAAATAACGTAACTTCAATTGACGAACAGAGGAGTACGGTTTACAAGCCTGAGCTGCTGGGCATTAAGGAATTGGTGGAAACATTAAAGCCGGAACAAAAGTCGATCCTCGACCTGGTTTATTTTAAAGGATATACCCATGTGGAAGCAGCCGATGAATTGGGCATCCCGCTGGGGACTATAAAAACGCGGTTAAGGATGGCTATACAGCAACTCAGAAAACATTTTAATTGAGGTGGAAGATTTAAAAAAATATATTGAATCGGGGATATTGGAACTTTACGTTCTGGGCGATGTTACGCCCGAAGAAAAGTTCCAGGTGGAGGCGATGGCTGCAAAACATCCTGCTGTAAAAGCTGAACTGGATGAGATTGAGCGCTCAATGGAATTATATGCCGAAGAAAATGCAGTTGAACCACCAGAACACCTACGCAGCAAGGTTTTAAACAGTATAGTTACCAATCTTGGCGACGATAGTACATTTGCAGGTAGAACCGGGGAACCTGAGCATAAAGTTGTAGCTATGCACACTCCGAAAGCCAGCAATTTTTACAAATACGCTTTTGCAGCCTGCCTTGCATTATTGCTGGCCAGCACAGTAGCGCTTGTATCCGTGTATAACAAACTGCAGGACTCAAATAGCCAAATCGCGTCGTTACAATTGGATAAACAGCATTTTGCAAATACAGTAAGCCTTAAAGAAGGGGAATTGGAAGTATTAGAAGATGCGTCCTTTAAGTTCATGAAGTTGAAGGGGACAACTAAAGCCCCCGCCTCGGAAATGACTGTTGCCTGGAGCCCTGCTAAGAAAAAGGTATGGATCGATATGCGATCTATGAAAATGCCTGCAAACGATAAAGAGCACCAGTACCAGCTATGGGCGTTGGTCGGCGGAAAACCTGTTGACCTGGGCGTTTTTGATAAAACTGCTGATACCAGCGACATGAAGGAAATGAAATCCACCGCCTCTGCCGATGCCTTTGCAGTTACCCTTGAACCCCACGGCGGCAGCGCCAGCCCAAGCATGGACCATATGATGGTTATCGGGAAATTTTGATATTTAAGCTAATGTTTGATTAGATGGCTAATTGGCGTAATCGCCTGATTTTTCAGTTTGCCGTATCAACTACTCACTCAATCAACTTAATCAACCACCCATCATTATTGTTAAAAAATGTTAAAATGAAACTTTTTAGCTTATTTTCTGTAATAAAATATTGTTACATGCGTCTTATGGGTGTTTAAGATCAGGTATTTATGATTTGAATATAAATATCATCTTCTACAACATTCTATTTATGTTTTGAGTATTTTGTTCTTTATAAGATCAGTTAATAGTTAATAAAAAAGGCTGCACGATACTTGCAGCCTTTTTTATGCCATTAATTTTGCCATGGTAAACGGCAGGCGGGCGGCAACCTGGCCGGGCAGCACCACGTTCGCCCTGTTAGGCAAGGCAAGTTCATCTCCCGCTTTGCCATGTATATAAGCCCCAATAATACAAGCTTCCTCAGGCGTATAATGCTGAGCCACCAACGATGTAATTATACCGGTAAGCACGTCGCCCATACCGCCGCTGGCCATGGCCGGGTTACTGGTGGTGTTAAAATATACTTTGCCCTGCGGGGTTATAATTAGCGTATAATCATTTTTCAAAAGGATATAAAGTTGGTGGTCCTTTGCTTTTTTGATGCCGGATTGTACGCGCTGCCACCAGTTTTCATGTTCCCCAAAAAGCCGGTCGAACTCTTTCATGTGGGGGGTTAAAACACTGTCCGCAGGGATTTTTTTCCAAAGTTCTTTGTGTTCTGATAGCAGGTTCAGGGCATCGGCATCAATCACTACGGGGTTTTTATAATTCGTTAAAATATCGGTAAACAGGTCTAATGCATATTTGTCCTTGCCAAGCCCCGGCCCGATACCCATCGTATTAAACTTGTCCCATTCTATTTTGGGTGTTTCCTGGTTATGCCTTACAATGGCCATAATTTCAGGCATATAGCTGTTTAAAGCGGTTAGCCCGCTTTGCGGCACACAAGCCGTAGTTAAACCTGCGCCACTGTATACGCAAGCTGACGCACATAGCAGCGCAGCGCCCATTGTTTCGGGCTGGCCGGCCACGATAAGTGCGTGCCCATAAGTCCCCTTATTGCTGAAGCGATGGCGGGGCTTTAACATTTTATGGATATCCTTTTCTTCAACCGCCTGGTAGGGGGAATTGAGGGACCGGATAAACTTTTCATCAATACCTATATTCACCGCCTCCCAGCATTTAATATATGGGCCTGATTCGGGCAGCAAAAAACTGATCTTCGGCGCCTGGAAAGTGATCACAAGATTGGCTTTTAAAACAACCCCGTCGGTGGGAATTTCACCATCTGTAAATAGCCCGGTTGGTACATCCACGGCTACCACTGTTCTTTTCAAGCTATTAAGATAGTCGACTAGGCGCTTATAATCACCCGAAAGCGGTTTGTTTAAGCCGCTGCCTAATAATGCGTCGATAATAACTTCACCAAATTCTTCCGGCATAGGTTCATCCTTTCCGATTTCTGACAGGCGGACTTTAGTTTGCTGAATTTTTTTAAGATTAATAGTAAAATCGTCTGTGGCTTTGCCGGAAAATTGGACTACTTTGACATCAAGGTTTTTATATTGATGATCGTCAAGCATCCTTGCAATGGCCAGGCCATCGCCGCCATTATTGCCTGTGCCGCAATAAACAGAGATTGCCTGCTTTTTATCAGGAAAATGGTTGACAAACCAGCCCACAAAAGCTTTGGAGGCGCGTTCCATCAGGTCGATAGAAGCAATGGGTTCATGAGCTATGGTATAAGCATCGGCTTCGCGTATCTGCGCGGAAGTTAAGAGTGGCAACATATACCAATAAAGTTACGATTGTTTGTTTTTGTTTTAAACGGGGTGTTAAAGAAAGTTAAAAGCGTATTGTTAATGGAGAAAGTTGTCAGACTACAAAATTAATAATGATATCGGCATTGGTAAATAACAACGGCTTCATTTTCAATTTTGTAAACAATCCTATGGTCAAGATTTATCCTGCGCGACCATAAGCCAGTCAGGCTATGTTTTAAAGGTTCAGGTTTGCCGTTGCCTTCAAAAGGTGTTCTTTCGATTTCTTTCACTAAAGCATTGATCTTTTTCAACATGGCTTTATCCGTATTTTGCCAATACAGATAATCTTCCCAGGCCTGATCAAGGAAAACTATTTTCATTCTTCAATTAAGGCTCTTTCCTGTCCTAAGCCTTTCTCACGATCTTCAATACTCTTCAGCAATCTTGCAGCATTAGCCGGGCTTTTGAGCAGATAAAAAGTTTCTTCCATGCTCTCATAGTCAGACTTGGAAAGCACAACAACGTCTTCGCCATTATTGCTTGTAACATAAAGCGGTGAATGGGTACTCCGCACTTTATCTAAATAAGATTTTAACTGCTGCCTGAAATTTGTATAGGTTGTAACCTGCATGATTAAATAACTTTGGAATAAAAATAGTTAATATAAATAACATGTACAACTTTCTGTACATGTTAAATCTTTTTGAGTAACAATCCAAAAGACTTTTACATTATTTTAATTAGTGCTAAAATACGTTTCGTCACTTCGTTAACAATATCATTTATTTCGTCATCTGCCGTCAATTGATCGTAATTCTTTTCCACCGAATAATGTTCCTGACGACTATTAATCATAAAACTAACCGTATACATGTATTCTTCAAAAGTAAGATTAATAAATATAGGTAAATTAAAGGGCTTTGAAAACTTATACCCTTTAAACGAAAATTCTATTCCAAAGCTTGTAATATCGCCGTTAATTTCTTTGGGGCCTGCCAGCCAGTTCAACAATGCTTCAGGAAATTTGATTGTGGAAAGCATGTATCCGCCGCTCCTGGTTGCTAAATCATACTGTTTTGATTCATCGGTGTTAAATATGATGCGATGCTCATGATTTTGAAACAGCTCATCGAACTGGGAAAGTTTACCGATGAATTTTTGAAATAATGGGATCGCGGAACCTTTTATAATTTTTGAAATATTTCCCCAGCTTTTTATTTCTTTACGCTCAAGACCTTTGTCCAGGCTTCGTTTGAATAACGTTATTTCTTTGTCAATATCATCGTCTTCTTCTATTTCTTTGCTTTCTAATGTGTCAGCGATAAGCTGCATGGACCGCAATAATAAACCAGCCATAAAATCATAAAACAAATCAGGTTCGCCGCCATAGCTTTGTATATCTGTTAAATATCTGTGATAATTGTGTTTTTCATTTTCATTAATATATAGCGGCGGGTACCCATAAGAAATAAGGATCAGATTGGTAAGTATGCGTGCAGTACGACCATTGCCATCATAAAACGGATGGATAGCTAAATAATCCAGGTGGAATTTAAGTGCCAGCGATACGGGATGAATAGCATCCTTTTTTGACCGTTGTATTTTTTCTTTTTCAGTATTAGTCCAGTTAATCAGGTCATGCATTCGTTCTTTCACTTCCGAATGCGGCACAAAATCATACCGTTCCCCCTGGAAATTGATCATATAATTATCAGTATTTTTCCACTGACCAATATGTTTTTGCTTTTCAGGATCTTCCTCATACATAATACCTTTATGTATTTCTTTAATCCGGCCTTCGGAAATATTTAACTCCCCTTTACCTATTTTCATGATAGTGCTGATCACTTTATCATGATTTCTGATTTCTATAACATCCTTTATCGGCTTATCATTAACATCGATTACACCCACCATAACCGTACGCGTTTCACGCTTGGTTAAGGAGTTGCCTTCCATACTATTCGATGTATAGTTCCACTCCAGTCTTAATTTGTAATTGATTCTATTTAGCAGTTCGGTAGGTATAGGCCCCCGTTCCAGTATGTTAGCCTGGAGGGTGTCTATTCGATGAAGCTTGTCTGAATAAATCATATTTAATTACTTTTGGAATGGTAATATCGGGAATTTCTTTCTTATTTTACCCCCATCTCTCTTTTCAAAAACTGCCCGGTAAAGCTGTCCTTCACCTTGCACAATGCTTCCGGTGTGCCCGAAAATAGTATTTTGCCGCCGCCTGTGCCGCCTTCAGGCCCAAGGTCTATTACATGGTCAACTACTTTTATTACATCGAGGTTATGCTCTATCACCAGAACGGTATTACCTTTATCCACCAGTTGGTTTAATACGTCGAGCAGTACATTTATATCTTCGAAATGCAAACCGGTGGTCGGTTCATCTAAAATATAAAAAGTATTGCCGGTATCCTTTTTGGAAAGCTCAGTCGCCAGCTTAACACGCTGCGCCTCGCCGCCCGATAAAGTAGTTGAAGACTGCCCTAAAGTGATATATCCCAAACCAACATCATTCAACGTTTTAACCTTGCGGTAGATGGCCGGGATATGCTCAAAAAATGGCGTGGCATCCTCGATGCTCATATCCAGCACATCGCTGATGGATTTTCCGCGATAGCGAACCTCAAGAGTTTCCCGGTTATAACGCCTGCCGCCACATTCCTCGCAGGGAACCTGTACATCGGGCAAAAAATTCATTTCAATTACCTTTAAACCGGCGCCCTGGCAGGTTTCACAGCGACCGCCTTTTACATTGAACGAAAAGCGGCCGGGTTTGTACCCCCTGATCCTCGATTCGGGCAGTTGTACATACAGGTTACGGATATCTGAAAATACCCCAGTATAAGTTGCCGGGTTTGAACGCGGTGTGCGGCCAATCGGGGCCTGGTCTATTTCAATGATCTTATCGATATGCTCCATGCCTTCGATTTTCTCATAAGGCAGGGGGTGTTTTTTTGCCCGGAAAAAATGGTGGTTTAATATCGGGTACAAAGTTTCGGTAATTAAGCTTGATTTACCACTGCCTGATACGCCGGTAACACCGATCAATTTGCCCAAAGGAAAATCAACAGTAACTTTCTTTAAGTTATGGCCCTCGGCCTTTTTTAAGGTCAGTGTTTTGCCATTGCCCTCGCGCCTTTGTTTGGGAATTGCAATTTCGCGCTCGCCATTGATGTAGGATGTTGTAAGGGTATGTTGTTTCATTAATTCGGCCGGGGTGCCCTGGGCCACGATCTCGCCGCCATGTACGCCGGCTGCCGGGCCCATATCTATTACGTGGTCGGCATGCAGTATCATATCTTTATCGTGCTCAACCACCAGCACGGTATTCCCCAGGTCGCGCAGGTTTTTCAATGCGTTTATCAGCCGTTCGTTATCGCGTTGGTGCAGGCCGATGCTTGGCTCATCCAAAATATACATCACGTTCATCAGCTGCGAACCAATTTGTGTTGCCAGCCTGATGCGCTGCGCCTCACCGCCCGATAATGTTTTTGCCGTACGGTCGAGCGTTAGATAGCTGAGGCCAACATCCAGTAAAAACACTATCCTTGCTCTTATTTCTTTTAATATTTCCTTTGCGATGACATTCTGGCGGTCGGTTAAGCGGTCTTCAAGCCCTGCAAACCATTCCTGCAAGGTTCGGATATCCATACAGGCCAGCTCAAAAATGTTTTTATTATTAACCTTAAAATGCAGCGACTCTTTTTTCAGCCTTGCGCCATCGCAAACGGGGCATGTCCTTAACACGCGGTAGTTTTCCATGTCGTCCATGCCTTCTTCGCCGCGGCGTTCCTGTTGTTCCTCCAGCATGCGGATAATGCCGTCGAAACTTACCTGGTAGCTTTGCACGTTCCATTTGTTGTACTCAACCGCTACGGTGATCATTTCGGTTGATCCGTTCAGTATAATATCCAGGTGGTCGCGCGAAAGTTTTTCGATGGGAGTTGATAGTGAGAACTCATATTTTTTAGCCAGGGCCTTCAGTACCTGGAATATCCATGTCTCGCGGTATTCGCCAATGGGTGCAAGGCCGCCGTTGAGGATACTTAGTTTTGGGTTAGGGATCACCGAGGCTTCGTCAACCTCAAAAATATAACCCAGCCCGTTGCATTTCTCACAAGCGCCATAAGGAGAATTGAAGGAAAATGTGTTGGGCTGCGGCTCATCATAAGATATGCCCGAAACCGGGTCCATCAGGTATTTGCTGTAATAAGCAACATTATTATCCTTATCAGCAACACGTATGATGCCTTTGGCTATTTTCAGGGCTGTTTGTATAGATGTGTAAAGGCGTTTGCTGTCCTGGTCGCTAACTACCAGTCTGTCAACAACAATATCAATATCATGGATCTTGTAACGGTCAACCTGCATTTTTGGCTCAACATCGGCTATTGCGCCGTCTATCCAAACCTTCAAATAACCTTGCTTGCGTACCTGCTCAAAAAGCTCACGGTAGTGCCCTTTCCTTGCTTTCACAACCGGGGCCAGGATATTTACAGGCTGCCCGTGAAATTTTTCGGAGATCGTTCTTTGTATTTGATCTTCCGACATACGCTCCATCTTCTCACCGCTCACATACGAGTATGCTTCGCCCGTGCGGGCAAAAAGCAGGCGCATAAAATCATAAATTTCGGTAATAGTACCAACGGTGGAGCGCGGGTTCTTACTTGTTGTTTTTTGTTCGATAGCGATAACCGGGCTAAGGCCCGATATTTTATCTACATCAGGCCGCTCCATACCGCCCATAAACTGGCGCGAATACGCCGAAAAGGTTTCCATATACCGGCGCTGACCTTCGGCATAAATGGTATCAAATGCCAGCGACGATTTCCCGCTGCCGCTTAAACCGGTAATTACCACCAGCTGGTTACGCGGAAAAGAAACATCAATATTTTTTAAATTATGTACCCTGGCCCCGAACACTTCAACTTCATTTTGCTCGCCAAGGTCAATTGCTTTCTGTATCATTTAGTGAATTAGTGAGTTAGTGAATTGGTGATTTAAAAGTTGGTGATCTGTAAATTCCAATCACTAACTCACTAATTCACTAATTCAACAATCGGCTACAAATATACGCAAAAAAGGCCGGCCTCCCATTGGGGAAGCGGCCTTTGAGTGCTCCGTTATGAATTTTTACCAGTTGATGTTAAAACCTGGCGTTAATTAAACGCTAACAGATCAACCTGTTTAAAACTGGGGTAATAATTTTTAAAACCGTACTTTTTTGGCTGGCTGATGACCGCTTTCATCGCGATGAGGTCGTATACATATCTCGCGGTTTCGCGGTTTAAGTGCATACGGAAATAATTATCCTCATTTTGGTTGTTGATTGCCCTTTCCATTTTAATCGACCCGTTATTATAGGCCGCAGCCGCCAGTGTCCAACTGTTAAACTCCACATAGAGTTCTTTAATGTATTTGCACGCAGCGAGGGTTGATTTGCGAACATTCATGCGTTCATCAATTCCTTTTCCGACATGCAGGCCGTAAGTGCGTGCTGTACCCGGCATAAATTGCCATAAGCCTCTCGCCCCTCTCGAAGAAGTACCTTCGCCAAAGCCCGACTCCACCATAGCAACATACTTAAAGTCGTCCGGAATACCATACGCTTTTAAAATAGGTTCGATGATCGGGAAAACCCTTGCAGCCTTATTTTGCAGGATCTGTGAATGAACATTTTTGTAATTGTGCTGTTGCAGCGAGCGCTGCATTTTACGATTTACGCCTGCTTCATTAATGGGTAAAGCCTCGTTAGCGAAACAATAATCATTATCTGCATCGGTGTTTAACAAAATAAATTTTGAGATGCGAAGGGTTGGTTTGGCAGGTTTTTTTTCTAATGTTTTTGCCTTTGTACCGCAGATGTTAATCGCGGAAATGATAACCAGCAGCATTATTACGGAGCACGTAATCAAGTGTTTTTTAGTCATTTCTTTTTTAATCATACGCTTTACATTTTGTAGAATGTGCTGCAAAGGTAAATTATATAAATCAGATTATCAAATACTTAGCTTTTTGCGACTTGCGAACGCACGGGTTTTTGGTTCAAAAACCACCCTCAAAAGCGTTAAACGCAGTTTTTGAACCGGCAAAAAAAATTGCCGTTATACCCTTAAAAACGTTAACTTTGCCCATTCACGCTGCGAAGCGCTAATCAAAAAATTATGGCATTAAAGAGACCAGGCAACAGTCGTAACGACCAATCCGGCAGATCGTCAAACCGGATTTCAAAGACCGGCGACGGACCAAAAAGATCATCTTCCAGGGCAAAATTCTCATCCGGCCCGGATAAAATTGACTTCAACAAACCGGCAAAAAAATATAGCAGCGAACGCACAGGCGAAAAAAGGTCTTCATCATCCGGCAGCAAGCCTTATCAAAGCAGGCAAAACGACGGGGGTAAACCGGCCAGCAGCTTCACAGGCGGGTCATCAAGTGAAAAAAAATCATTTTCACCGCGCAGCAGGCCATATACTGGCCGACCCTCAGACAACGATGACAGGCCGAAGAGAAACTTCGGTGGTGAATCGACCGGCGGGAAGAATTCATTTGCACCTAAAAGCAGGCCTTATACCGGCAGGGTAGCCGATAATGATGAAAGGCCAAAAAGAAACTTTGCCGGTGAATCAAAGCCATTCTCACCTAAAGGAAAATCATATAGCGGCAGATCAAACGATAACGATGAGCGGCCAAAAAGGAGCTTCGGCGAAGTATCTAATGAAGGAAAAAAGCCTTTTACATCACGCGGCACATCCTCCTCGGGTTCTTTCAGCAGGGATGAAAGGTCAAAAAGGACCTCTACTAATGATAAACCGGGTGAAAAAAAATTCACTAGCCAGCCATCTGCTGGTGGCGATTTCAAAAAACGTGAGGAGGACCGGCCATATAGTTCCGGCAGGCCCCAGCATTCAAAATCGACCTATGACAAGTCTCCAGTTGACCAGGACGCCCCTAAAAAAACCATGCGCGGCCGTAAAAAAGGCGCTGAAAGCAAAGATTCAGGGCTGATCAGGCTAAACCGGTATATATCAAACGCGGGGATATGCTCGCGCCGCAAGGCTGATGAGTTAATCGTAGCGGGTGTGGTATCGGTTAATGGGGTTGTAATATCGGAGTTAGGGCATAAAGTTGACCCGCAAAAGGACGAGATACGTTATAATGGTGAGACGCTTAGGCGCGAGAAAATGGTTTATGTATTATTGAATAAACCAAAAGATTATATAACCACTACTGAAGACCCGCAGGAACGCCGCACCGTGATGCACCTTGTTGAAAAAGCCAGCAGGGAACGCATTTACCCGATAGGCCGTTTAGACCGCAATACAACCGGCCTGCTTTTAATGACCAACGACGGAGACCTGGCCGATAAACTTTCGCACCCCAAAAATAATATTGTTAAACTTTACCAGGTGGAACTCAACAAAGCCTTAACCCAGGGCGACTTGAATAAAATCGGTTTCGGCATTGAACTGGAAGACGGCTTGATAAAGCCCGATTCCATATCTTATGTAGCAGGCGGATCAAAACGAGAAATAGGCATACAGATACACAGCGGCAAAAACCGCATCGTGCGGCGCATATTTGAGCATTTAGGATACGAAGTGGTAAAACTCGACCGGGCGGTATACGCTAACCTCACAAAAAAAGACCTCCCCCGCGGACGCTGGCGCTATTTGGATGAAAGCGAAGTGATACAGTTGAAGCACTTGATTTAGAGAGGTGAAAGGTAAAAGGCGAAAGGTAAAAGGTTTTTTGAAGATATTTTTTATCAACAACTCCACCTTTTGCCTTTTGCCTTTCACCTCAATCTGCTACCTTTTGCCTTTCACCTTTCGCCTTTCACCCCAAATTGCTATCTTGCAGCCAAAAACCAATTCATACTACAATGAGAAAATTCCTGCTGATAATTTCGCTGTTGTTCCCGGTGCTGGTATATGCACAGCATAAGAAAACAGCCCCGACTACTTACGACCTGCTTATAGGCACTTACACTAAGGGCAAAAGCAAGGGTATTTATGTTTACCGCTTTTATGCCGAAACGGGCAAACTGGCTTATTTAAACGAAATTGATGGTGTTGATAATCCATCGTACCTGTGCGTGGCGGCCAACAATAAGTTTGTGTACGCGGTAAATGAAATTGGCAAAAAAGGCGAGGTAAGCGCGTTTAATTTCGAACCCAAAGTAGGTAAACTGACCTTTATAAATAAAGAACCTTCCGAAGGCGCCGACCCATGCTATATCTCTGTCGATAAAGCGCAAAAACACGTGTTTATTGCTAATTACAGCAGCGGCGCGCTTACAGTTTTACCTGTGAATAAAGACGGTTCGCTTAGCCCGGTGTCGCAGGTGGTACAGGATGAGGGGCATGGCGTTGATAAAGAAAGGCAGGAAGGCCCCCACGTGCATATTGCGATGTTAACGCCCGATGAAAAATACCTGCTGTACAGTAATTTAGGGACTGATAAATTAAACGTGATGAGGTATCATGCCTCAAATGCGCAGCCATTGAGCTTTGTGTCGTCTGTAAGCGTAAAGGACGGCGAAGGTCCGCGCCATATTGTTTTCTCAAATGATAAAAAACATGTCTACCTGGTTACAGAAATGGGATCGGCGGTGCATGTTTTTGATTATGATAATGGCAAACTAAAAGAAACGCAATCTATTACCCTGTTGCGCGACGGCTTTAAAGGCCAAACTGCTGGCGCGGCCATACATATTTCGCCCGATGGCCGCTTTTTATATGCTTCGAACCGTTTGGAAACTAATGAAATATCTGTTTATGCTATTGACCCACTGAACGGCCGTCTTATTTTTGTTCAACGGGTATCGAGTTATGGCAAAAACCCGCGTGATTTTGCAATTGCCCCTAATGGCAATTTCCTGGTATTAGCCAACCAGGACAGTGACAGCATTTTTGTTTACAAGGTTGATAAAAGCAGCGGGAAAATATACAAGATATCACAAGCCCTCGAGGTGGGCAACCCGGTTTGTTTGCAATTTGCACCGGCGGAATAGTTTAGGTAAAGGGCGAAAGGTGAAAGGCAAAAGGTGATATAGCTATCTTTTTATAAACCGCTTTTTCAAACAAATTAGTATGGATGAATTGCTGAACAGAATAACCGTTGTGCCGGGCTTGTGTGGCGGAAAACCTACCATACGTGGAAAACGTATGACGGTAACCATGGTTTTGGAGCACTTGTCTGCAGGGGATAGCTTTGCCGACATTTTAGAAAATTTTCCGTTTTTAGAAAAAGATGATCTATACGCGTGTTTGTTATATGCCGCAAAACTGTCGGAGTTATCACCTGTTTCCAGTAATGTGTTGTTGCATAACTCATGACCTATTGATTGATGTCAATTTGCCGAAAAGCTTTTTCACAAATAGAAACCATTTCCTGCTCGTTTGTAAAAGATTTCTCGGATGAGATGCCTGATGGTGAAATATGGAAGATGGCTTTGACCAACCCATATACCATTCTTACCCGTGATAAGGATTTCTATTACAGGGCCATGCAATCAACAATACTCCCTAAGATTGTTTTGTTCAGGCTCGGTAATTGCCGAAGCAACGAATTATTCGATTATTTTAAAAAAAAATATTGATGTAATCGAAGATCATCTGATCCGCCATAAACTTATCGTTTTGTGGCCCGATGAAATACAAGTTGTTATTTAATGTAGTTATAACCTGATTATTCAGTTGTTTGTGCGCAAAAAGTTAAATTATGTTTAGTTAGACACATTTTTTGACGATCGGTTATTCATTGTCAAAACGTGCCTGGCCAAACAGGATCCATGGCACAATCCTTTTTATATCTTCGTTGCCTCCACCTTTTCATGCGGCGACAGATCAAACGGCACCACTAATTTAAAGCTGATATTGCGGCCCATGTTAAAAATACCAGGCTGAACACCGGGGGGTACAACCGGGTTGTCGAAATATTTAAGCCTGCTCATGTTGGATTGATAGCTTACATTGCCCAGGTTAGTGCCTTCAATAAATATCTCCATTACCTTTTGGCCTGCGGCATTAAATAAATTACCACCTACGCCCGCACTTAATAAATTATAGCCTGCGGTATAGGTCTCTGTTCCATAGGCTGCGAAAAACTCATTTTGCGCATTGTAGTGGTCGAACCCTACGAAAGCATAAACATTTTTAAAATAATCAAACCCTTTTGCAAAGGTGCCACGCAGTTCCGAATGGGTATGCAGCGGCGGTATAAAAGGCATGTATTTTAAGCTGTCGGGCACGGGGCCGCCATTGCCCAGGTTTTGTCCATAGGTGAGGGTCAATGAATTTTCGAAATGCAGCCAGGGCCACGGGTGAATATCTAAACTAAATTCGCCGCCCTGTATGCGTGCCTTGCTTTGCACATAGCCAAACTTGCTGTACTGGCCGTTAGGGTCGGGCGAACCGTCAGGGTCTACGCGCTGCGGGTTACCATTCGCGTCAAGCAGTTGTTCCTGGAATATGTAATTGTCTATATTATTTCTGAATATTTCGGCGCTGCCCGAAACATTTGGCAGGGTCAGAAAAGCGCCGATGTCTTCCTGGACGCTAAATTCGGGTTTAAAATTGCTGTTGCCTACGTGGTATATCTGCGAGCCGGGGTCAGGGCCATTGGCAGATAGTTCGGCAATGCTCGGCGCCCTGAACCCGCGCGCAATATTCGCTTTCATCAGGAACCTGTCCGAAAAATTATAGGTGGCGCCAATACTCCCGGATGTACCCGAAAAGGTTTTATTTAACGCGCTGAACTGCTGTATAACATTGGGTGTGCCAGTGGGGTTAGAACCGGTGTAGAGTACCGGGAAAAATTGTTTAGTGGTATCAATATAGGCCGCCTGGCCGCTAAATGTACGGCTGTCCTCCCGTATTCCTCCCGACAGGTCTAATTTTCCATAAGTTTTTTTAATAACGAAAAACGGGCCGACGTCAAACTGATGATAAGCCGGGATGGGGAAATCGGTACTATAACCTAAAGTATTGCTTTGGTACATGCCATTTACACCGAAGGTGGTTTCGTAATCTTTGCCCATGTCAAAATCATACTTTACATCATACGTGTAAGTAGTTAATTGCAGGTTCAAGCCGGGTATATCCGCGTCTTCAGGGTGTGTAAACTCCCTCCGGTGGCTGTATTGGTAGCCCAGGTTAACGATGAGGTTGCCGCTGCCGATATTAAAATTACTGTTATCATAAATGCGGTAAAGCTGCACGTGCTGGTGCAAAACGGGTATGCCATAAGAGTTGAGTTCAGACTCAGGAACAATGGGCCGGTAGGTATCCGCATCGGTGATCTGTTTAGTGAACTGACGGGTTAACGAGTCCCGGCTGCCATCCGGGATAGCCTGCAGGTCATCAAATAGCGATGCATTCAGGTATGAAGACCCCCATCCTTTATTAAGGCCGATCATCGCCCGCGCATCTTTTTCATCAAAATTGGTTGCATAAACCCTGCCGTCATGCGGGTCCTGGTAGTCCTTTGCTATTTTGTCCGAAAGTACTGTTCCCCATACCAATCCGTCCTGGTTGCCCTGTAACCTGAACGAGGTATTGATCAGCCCGTTGTTTGTGCCATATATCCCGGTCACCGAACCCAGTATCTTACCATTCGGCACTGGTGGCGTAGTAATTAAATTAACCACGCCGCCAATAGCATCTGACCCATAGCTTAAACTTGCCGGGCCCTTTATAATTTCCACGCGGTCGATAGAGTTTTGATCCACTTCAATCCCGTGTTCATCACCCCATTGCTGGCCCTCCTGGCGTATACCATCCACGGAAGTGATCACCCTGTTATAGCCCAAACCATGAATATAGGGCTTTGAAATATTCGGCCCGGTGGTAACGGCGCTTATGCCCGGTAAATTGGCTATCTCGTCGATAACGTTCCCGGATGCCGAGTGTTCATCAATATAGCTTTTACCAACGGCCACCATCGGCACCGGGTCCCGCTTTATTTCGGTGGCCTTGCTTACGCCGGTAATTATAACTTCACCGGCTTCAATTGATGATGACTGCAATTGCACGTTAAGTACGGTTGTTGTTGTAAAATCAACCTTTTGATTAAAAGTTGCATATCCCAAATAACTTACCTGCACCAGGTAAATGCCCTTTGGCAGATTGGTTAACGTATAATGGCCATTTACATCGGTAATGGCGCCGCTCCTGATATCGGGGATATTTACGCTTGCGCCGATGATAGGCTTTCCATCGGCCTTGTCGGTCACAGTCCCCGTCATCGTCCCGATAGTTCCATCGCCGGGCCCTGGTTTCGCCCCAGCAATTGAAAAGTTTGCAATGAGAAAAATAATTACCAGCAATATTGAAAATCGAATTTTGATCCGCATATTAATTTTAGTAGAAATATTATTTGAAAATGGGACCTTACGCAGCATGGCCGAATAGTAACTGTCTAAAATAAAATCCTTTAATAACCCTATCGATACACGGTTATGACGCATGTATTGAACAATCGTTTCAATAGTAAACACATAAAAGCATTTTTGGCTTTTGGTTTTTACGATTTATAATTTGACAGGGGGGGCGCGCGTCCGCCGGAGAGGATGAGCTGGATGCTCGTGAAACTATATGCGACATTTTTAAAAACATGGCCGGCCACCGCAACAGGGTTAAGATACACCTGGGTATTGGTAACCATTGCATTGTGGTGCATTACATCGCATAAATAACATTTTTCACTAACTGTTTGCTGTGGAATGTTTTTGGGGAAACAGGATGATTTAACGGTGTTTTTAACAATATTATGCTGATGCGCATATACCATATACTGGCCTGCAACGAAACAGATCAGCAATATGCGCGAAAAGATAATATGATATTTACGCCTTTTCAAATCAGCAAATGCTTTATTTGTAATTTTTAACAAAAGTACTTAATAATAGTTTTCGAGTGTAGTTGAAATGTAACATTGTTGTTAAATGCAACATTGTTGTGTCATTGGTTCATTAGTTCATTGGTTCATTGGTCAGGGCGTATACCTGGCGTGGGGATGTGAACTTACTAATGGAGCAGGCCAATGAACCAGTGAACTAATGAACCAATGAACTACATTTATCAGACCTGGCGCGGGGATGGTGAACTTATCTAATGGAACAGACCAATGAACTAATGAACCAGTGAACTAATGAACTACATTTATCAGACCTGGCGAGATGGCGAACTTACCTAATGGAGCAGGCCAATGAACCAGTGAACTAATGAACCAATGAACTACATTTATCAGACCTGGCGCGGGGATGGCGAACTTACCTAATGGAACAGACCAATGAACTAATGAACCAGTGAACTAATGAACTACATTTATCAGACCTGGCGCGAGATGGCGAACTTACCTAATGGAGCAGACCAATGAACTAATGAACCAATGAACTATATTTGCCCCATGAAGCCTGCGGAGATTAATTTAAAATGGAGCGCGTTGCAGCAACGGATCGCCGATGAGTTTGATAATGAAAAGCCGGATATAAAAGTAATGCTGTTTTTGATAGGCGTGCAGGAACTGGGACAAGGGCCGCGAAAGTTCAGCAAGCGGCAAAAAGAGGAATTAATGCATATTGCCAACTGTAAGCTTTTTAGTATGATGGGTTTTTATGAACTGGAAGGGGTCGACCAGGATGGCTGGCCTCACTGGAAGCTTGTAAAAACTGTACCCAGTTATACACTTTTTGAACAGGAACAGCTGATAAAATCATTGATAATTAGTTATTTTGAGGAAATTGACGCCCCCTAACCCCCTAAAGGGGGAACAAAAAGTTAAAATTCCCCCCTTAGGGGGTAGGGGCTTAAACTATATACTATGAAAAAACTTTTTACCACCAGTTTATTATTGCTCACCCTTGCAACTGTTTTTGCCAAAGGGCCAAAAAACCAGTATGTGCGGATAAAAACCAGTTATGGCGAATGTATTATCCGTTTGTATAACGAAACACCCCAACACCGGGATAATTTTATAAAGCTGGTAAAACAGGGTTTTTATAACGGTACACTATTTCACCGGGTGATACAAAACTTTATGATACAGGGGGGCGACCCGGATTCTAAAGATCCCCAAAAAGCAAAACCCGGCGCTCAACTTGGCAATGGCGATGTGGGTTATACCATCCCGGCTGAGTTCAGGGATAGCCTTTTTCATAAAAGAGGGGTGTTGGCTGCAGCGCGTGACGATAACCCGGCAAAAGCATCAAGCGGATGCCAGTTTTATATTGTGGAAGGCAAACGCATGACCGACGGCAAAATGGACACGCTTGAAACAACCCGTTTAAAAGGCTATAAAATACCTGCCTGGCAACGCGACTACTATAAATCAGTAGGTGGCACGCCGCAGCTTGATCATGGTTACACGGTTTACGGTGAGGTAGTAAGCGGTATTGATATGGTCGACCGCATTGCCGCCGTAAAAAAAGACGGCAACGATCGACCGCTGGCCGATGTGCCTATGACGGTGGAGTTATTGAGCAAAAAGGAATGCGAGCAACTTGATAATATCCTGAGCCCCCCGGCCCCCTAAAGGGGGAGTTGGAACGCGGCTTTGGTGAATTAGCAAAAAATATTGGCAAACAATTTCCCCCTTTAGGGGGCCAGGGGTATGAAAATAATCACTTACAACGTTAATGGCATCCGCTCGGCAATGAGCAAAAATTGGCTGGGCTGGCTGGAGGCTACTAATGCCGACGTGGTTTGCTTACAGGAAATTAAAGCTACGCCTGATGTTTTAACTGATCTTGCTTTGGTGGAACAATTAGGTTATGAGCATTACTGGTGCCCTGCCGAAAAAAAAGGGTATAGCGGTACCGCCATCTTTACCAAACAAACACCAAAACATGTAGAATATGGTTGCGGGATCAGCGATTACGACCGCGAAGGCCGCAATATCCGCGTTGATTTTGATGATGTTTCGGTAATGAGCGTTTATTTCCCGTCTGGTTCAAGCGGAGATGACAGGCAGGCATTTAAATACCGTTTCCTGGATGAATTTGGCAGGTACCTGGAACTATTGCAATCGCAGTGCACCAAACTGGTGGTATCCGGCGATTATAATATTTGTCACCGGCCCATTGATATTCATAACCCGAAATCAAACGCCAACTCATCAGGCTTTTTGCCGGAAGAAAGAGAATGGATGGAGAATTTT
>Ga0207060_10049_pt1 | contig 40934 bp, 27 predicted proteins | sample Alteio_BWMinCont_30_FD_153270 | JGI IMG/M metagenome (GOLD analysis project Ga0207060, IMG submission 153270) | Enriched cells from forest soil in Barre Woods Harvard Forest LTER site, Petersham, Massachusetts, United States -... | ecosystem: Environmental > Terrestrial > Soil > Temperate forest >...
AGCGGGGCATAAAAGAATATAATAAAAAGAGCCAGAACGTTTACGAAAACGGCACCTATTTCCAGGACGACAAGCCCGTTATTGACCAGGACGAAGCTGAAGGCCACGCGGTACGGGCGATGTACCTGTATTCGGGGATGGCTGATGTCGCTGCTCTTACCGGCGACAGCGCCTACATAAAAGCCATCGATAAGATTTGGGATAATATAGTCGGCAAAAAAATGTACGTACAGGGCAGCATTGGCGCGGTCGGAGACGGCGAGCGTTTTGGCGATAATTACGAGTTGCCGAACGCTACCGCTTACAATGAAACCTGCGCGGCTATTGGCAGCGTATTCTGGAACCAGCGTATGTTCCTGCTGCATGGCGACTCCAAATATATTGATGTGATGGAAAAAACGCTGTATAACGGTTTGATATCGGGCGTTGGTTTGGATGGGAAATCGTTTTTTTATACCAATGCCATGCAGGTAACCAATAGTTTTACCGACCCTGATCTGGAGCGGGAACGCTCGGGTTGGTTTGAATGTTCGTGCTGCCCCACAAATGTGGTGCGTCTGATACCTTCCATACCTGGCTATATTTATGCGCAGAATGGGAATGATGTTTATGTAAATCTTTTCATTAGCGGCACAGGTAATTTAACCGTAAATAATAGGGCGTTAAAGATCACGCAGCAAAATAATTATCCCTGGGAAGGCGGTTTGGCTTTCACTGTCGACCCGGCATCGGCAATGGAGTTGAATTTAAATATCCGCATCCCCGGCTGGGCGCAGGACCAGGCTATCCCATCAAATCTCTATTCGTATGAACAATCATCGGCACAAAAAATTGAGATAAAGGTGAACGGCAAGCCGGTTGACTACCAAATGGTAAAAGGCTATGCTGTCATCAGCAAAAAATGGAAAAAGAATGACAAGGTGTAAATGACGCTCCCGATGGATGTGCAAAGAGTGGTTGCCAATACGCTGGTTCCCGATGATAACGGCAAAGTGGCCCTGCAGCGCGGCCCCATTGTGTATTGCGCAGAGTGGAAGGATAACGATGGCAAAACAAGCAATATAATTGTTACCAAAACGGCTACTTTTACGCCAAGTTATGAAGCATCTTTGCTAAATGGCGTAATGGTTTTAAAGGCGGACGTTAAAACGGTGAATGTTGATGAAGCGGCACAAACGGTTACTACCGGGAATAAAACCATGACGGCAATACCATATTATTCATGGGCCAACCGCGGCAAGGGCGAAATGACGGTTTGGTTCCCTGAACAGGTAAAAGATGTGGCCTTGCTGACCAAATAAACTAAATATTAGATGAGAAAAATATTTGTGCTGATCTCCCTGGCAGTCCTTTTTTTAAGGGCCGCGGCGCAGGAAATTCCCATCGAAAAAGGATGGAAATTTACCACGGGCGACTCATCCCAATGGTCATCACCAAATTATGATGACAAAAATTGGGAGCCGATCAGCATATCAAGTGCATGGGAGTCGCAAGGCTACCCCAATTACGATGGCTTCGGCTGGTACAGGCTGCATGTAGTGATCCCGTCATCAATAAAAGAAAAATCGTACCTGAAAGACAGTATCCGTCTTGATCTGGGTATTATTGATGATAACGACGAGGTTTATTTAAATGGCAAGCTGATAGCCGAATATGGCGGCAAAGGAGGTAATATAAAGACCTCCCAATACGGCCCGCGCAGCTATGTAATTGCGGCCAATAACCCTGCCATTTTATGGGATAAGGAAAATGTACTGGCCATACGCATATTTGATACCGGCGGCGATGGCGGCATTTACGGCGACGACCAAAATATCCGCATGGCCGATTTGATGGATAACGTTACCATTAATACCGCGGCCGACTTTGACTACGATGACAATGATAATTTGGTTAAATCCATTAAACTGGTGTCGAACAGCAAATATCCGTACAAAGGAAAATTAGCTTTTAAAGTTATTGACCCCGAAAATAATGCAGTAGTTTATGAAAAATTAAACGACGCTGATTTCACGGCAGGCAAGCCGTTCACTTATGCTTTTAATTTAGCGAAGCTTGATAAAAAATCGTACCGGGTTAGTTATACGTTTACTGATGAAAAATCGGGCAAATCAAAAAGTAAAGCCGAGGGCACGCCTTACGTGCTTACGCCGTACCCGAGTGCAAAACCCCGAATAAACGGCGCTGACGTTTTCGGCGCGCACCCCGGCAATCCATTTTTATACCTGATACCCGCCACCGGGAAAAAGCCGTTGGTTTACGAAGCAGAGGGTTTACCGGCCGGCCTGAAACTGGATGCAAATACGGGTATTATTACAGGTATGGTTAACGAGAAAGGCGATTACCAGGTAACCTTCACCGTGCATAACAGGTTGGGCAGCAAAACCAAAAAATTCACCATCAAAATTGGCGACCTGATAGGTTTAACACCCGCCTTAGGCTGGAATAGCTGGAACGCCTGGGGATTAACCGTGAACGATAGCAAGGTACGTGTATCCGCCAAAACAATGACCGACAGATTAGCTGCGCATGGCTGGAGCTATATCAATATTGATGACGGATGGCAAGCGCCCCAACGCGCTGCAAGCGGAGAAATTGCGCCAAATCAAAAGTTCCCGGATATGAAAGGGCTAACAGATTATGTGCATAGCCTCGGTTTGCGGATGGGCATTTACTCGTCGCCAGGCCCGCGTACCTGCGGCGGCTATTTGGGAACATGGCAGCACGAAGACCAGGATGCCAAAACCTACGGCGACTGGGGGATTGACTATTTAAAATACGATTGGTGCTCTTACTCGGACGTTACCGACAAAAACCCAACGCTTGCAGATTATAAAACACCCTACCAGGTAATGCGGGCATCGCTGAATAAGATCCCGCGCGATATAATGTTCAGTTTTTGCCAGTACGGCATGGGCGACGTATGGAAATGGGGCGCGGAAGTAGGCGGCAACAGTTGGCGCAGTACAGGGGATATTGAGGATACCTGGAAAAGCATGTCGACCATTGGGTTTAACCAGGTTGTCGATGGCCCGTATGCCCAGCCCGGTCATTTTAACGACCCGGATATGCTGGTAGTAGGCAAAGTTGGCTGGGGTGACAACCAGCGCAACAGCCGCCTTTCGCCGGATGAGCAATATACCCATATCAGTTTATGGAGCCTGTTATCAGCGCCGCTGCTGATCGGTTGCGATTTGGGCAAGCTTGACAGGTTTACACTTGGCTTGCTCACCAACGACGAAGTAATAGCCATTGACCAGGATGCCTTAGGCAAAGGAGCCCGGCAGGCCATTAAAACCGACGGTTATCAGGTTTGGATAAAGGACTTGGAAGACGGCAACAAAGCGGTAGGGATATTTAACACTTCTGATAAATATCAAACCATTACCCTTAACCTTAAGGATAATGAACTGAGCGGCTATGCCAAAATACGCGATGTATGGCAGCAAAAATATATAATTATCAGCGGCGCTAATTATACAACAAAAGTTGCGCCGCATGGGGTGGTAATGGTGAAGATGAGTAAGTAAGAGGTAGTAAAAAGCAGGCCCAGCGTAATTCCCTCCCTGGGGAGGGTAGGTAGGGGTTTAGCCGTCATGCATTAGTGCTAATGTATGGCGGGTGATTTACTCACCGCAGCAAGCAAAGCGCAGATCGGGTGAGTAAACTATACGAGCGATATAAATTTGATTAACAAAACAGAAACAACAATATGAGCATTATTTGGAAAGGGGTTTTCCCGGCAGTAACCACAAAATTCAACGACCATGATGAGATGGATTTTGAAGCATTCGACAAAAATATCGAAGCGCAAATAGAAGCCGGGGTTAAAGGCATTATCATCGGCGGTTCATTGGGCGAGGCCAGTGTGCTATCCGATCATGAAAAGATAGAGTTATTAAAACAAACGGTTAAAACGGTAAACAAACGGGCTTATGTTATATTAAACATCGCCGAGCAAACCACCAAAGCCGCATTGCAATGTGCCGAAAATGCATTAAAATATGGCGCGGATGGCTTGATGATGCTGCCGCCGATGCGCTATAAAGCCGATGAAAATGAAACCGTGCAATATTTTGCAGCGGTTGCCAAAAGTACGCCGCTGCCGATCATGATCTATAATAATCCTTATGATTATAAGATAGAAGTTACGCTGGATATGTTTGAAGAACTGGCTAAATACGATAATATACAGGCAGTAAAAGAGTCGACCCGCGATGTGAGCAATGTTACCCGGATGATCAACCGCTTTGGCGACAGGTTTAAAATTTTATGCGGTGTGGATACTTTGGCGCTCGAAAGCCTGTTTATGGGTGCTGACGGCTGGGTGGCAGGTTTGGTGGATGCGTTTCCAAGGGAAACAGTTGCTATCTTTAACCTTGCCAAACAAGGCCGTCACCAGGAAGCGCTGGCTATCTATCGCTGGTTTTTGCCGGTGCTGGAGCTGGATATTCATCCAAAACTGGTACAATACATAAAAATGGCCGAAACGGCCACGGGTTTAGGCACAGAAAATGTACGCGCGCCGCGTTTGGCAATAGAGGGTCATGAGCGCAAAAAGGTTTTAGGGATCATCCACAACGCAATTGAAAACAGGCCGGAATTGCCTGTGGGCAGCTGGGGTGTTGAGGTTGAAGTGGATGTTACAGGAGTTAGTTAACAGGATCATCACATCACGGTTTGTTGGTGATAACACCAACAAACCGTGATAAAATAAGCTTAATGTAACTTGCCCCGGGTAACTCCAGCAAGGGAATATAAAATCTACAAAACTATGGATACAAGAAATTTAATAGGCAACAATTATTTGCCAGAAACCGGTAAGAAATTTAAAGCTGTCGATCCTGCTTTAGGGATCGATCTTCCCGGTGAATTTTATGCAGCAAGCATTTCCGAAGCAGATGCGGCTGTAAACCTTGCGGATAAAGCCTTTGCAATTTATAGGAATGTCGGCAAGAATAAAAAAGCGGCTTTTTTACGCGGCATAGCCGAAGAAATTAAGGCGTTGAATGATGCCATCATTGAACGCGCGATGGGAGAAAGCGGCCTGCCGGCCCCGCGTTTACAAGGTGAGTTGAACCGTACCACTAACCAACTGTATATGTTTGCTGATCTGTTGGAAGAAGGCTCGTGGGTTGAAGCCATTATTGACACCGCCATCCCCGACCGCAAGCCGTTGCCACGGATCGATATACGCAAAATGATGGTGCCTATTGGTCCGGCGGTAGTGTTTGGGGCAAGCAATTTCCCGCTGGCTTATTCTGTTGCCGGCGGCGACACGGCAGCAGCATTGGCCTCGGGCTGCCCTGTTGTGGTAAAGGCCCATCCCGCTCACCCTGGCACAAGCGCATTGGTTGCGGAAGCCGTAAAAAAAGCTGCCGAACAGCATAATATGCCCGAAGGCGTTTTTTCGATTTTATACGATGATGGCTTCGCTATCGGCGAGAGGCTTGTAAAACATCCGAAGACTAAGATAGTTACTTTTACAGGTTCGCTTAGGGGCGGAATGGCATTAATGAAAATGGCCAGGGAGCGCGACGAGCCGATACCGGTTTTCGCCGAAATGGGCAGCATAAACCCGGTGATATTATTACCGCAGGCTTTGGAAAACCGTGCCGAAGAACTGGCAAAAATATGCGGCTCCATTACCGCTAACGCCGGGCAGTTTTGTACTAAACCGGGTTTACTGCTGGCAGTCAAATCTGAAAGTCTGGAAAGATTTAAAAAGGCGCTTGCTGAGGGTATTGCAAATGTCGATTCGGCAACCATGCTTACATCGGGGATCTGTGCAAACTTTGGTAAACTATCAAAAGAAAGGCTGGCTGAGGACGTGGTTTCCGTTATAGCCCAATCCGATAAGTTGGATACCGGGAAAATTAACCAGGGCCTGGCCGTTGTTACCGAAATTACCGCTTCAGCGTTTTTGGTTGATGAAAAATATAAAGAGGAAGTTTTCGGCCCATATTCGATGCTGGTAGTAGCTGACGATATTGCCCAGCTTGAACAGGTACTTAACTCGCTGCATGGTCAGCTAACAGCCTCCGTAATGGCTGAAGCCGGAGAGCTGGCAAAGTATAAGTCTATAATAGAAAAGCTGGCTGATTTGGCCGGGCGGGTAATACTGAATGGCCCCCCAACAGGAGTCGAAGTGGGCAATGCCATCAACCATGGCGGCCCTTTCCCTGCAACATCCGATAGCCGTTTTACCTCGGTGGGTACATCATCCATCAAACGCTTTGTACGGCCGGTTTGCTGGCAAAACTGGAGCGAGGAATTATTACCGGACGAATTAAAAACCGATAACCCGCTTAAAATTTGGCGGTTGTTCAATAATGAATGGACGAAGTAGAAATAAGTCCGAAGCCTAAAGTCTTTTGTCCTAAGTCTGTATCTTTCCCGACTTCAGACTAAAGACTTGGAACTTAAGACTAAATAATAAAGATGGCGAGTAAAACTTTTTTCTGTATAGATGCACATACCTGCGGTAATCCTGTAAGGCTGGTAGCCGGTGGCGGGCCAAACCTGGCGGGCATTAATATGAGCGAAAAACGCCAGCATTTTTTAAAGGAGTACGACTGGATACGCAAGGGGCTGATGTTTGAGCCGCGGGGGCATGATATGATGTCGGGCAGTATACTTTGTCCGCCGCATGACCCTGCAAATGATGTGGCTGTGTTGTTCATCGAAACCAGCGGTTGTTTGCCCATGTGCGGGCACGGTACCATAGGCACCATCACTATAGCCATTGAAGAGGGTTTGATCATTCCCCAAACACCGGGAATTGTACGGATGGAAGCGCCGGCAGGGCTCGTTTTTATTGAATACAAACAGGAAGGCAACAAAGTTAAATCAGTAAAGTTAACCAATGTCGCTTCCTATCTTGCCGCTGAAAATTTGGAAGTGGAATGTCCTGACCTGGGTTCACTAACCGTTGATGTAAGCTATGGCGGTAATTTTTACGCCATAGTTGACCCGCAGCAAAATTTTAAAGGGTTGGAGAACCATACCGCTGATCAACTAATATCATGGAGCCGTGTTTTAAGACAAAGGATAAACGAAAAATACACTTTTGTACATCCTGAAAACCCGACTATTAACGGCTGCTCACATATCCTTTGGGCGGGCAAAACTATATCTCCGGAGGCCACGGCCCGCAATGCTGTTTTTTATGGCGATAAAGCTATTGACCGTTCCCCCTGCGGAACAGGAACTTCGGCCCGTATGGCGCAATGGTATGCCAAAGGCAAGTTAAAAAAGGGCGATAAGTTTATCCATGAAAGTATTATTGGCAGCCAGTTTATAGGTAGGGTAGAGGATGAGGTAAAGGTTGGGGGCAAAACTGCCATTATACCAAGTATTGAAGGTTGGGCAAAGGTGTACGGTTACAATACCATAAAAATTGATGATGATGATCCGTATGCGTATGGGTTCCAGGTGATATAAGAAATTAGACTACTCGTCATTGCGAGGAACGAAGCAATCTCTGCTTAGGATAGTCAACGAACCGTGATTTTTAGTGGACCTTAGCGCTTTTATTGGCTTTAAGGTCACGACAGAACTTATCGTTTCCATGACTTGCAAGTGCAGAAATTGCCTCGGTCCTCGCAATGACGCAGTAGTTGCAAATTGCAACAAATGAGCAAAGCAATAATAATAGGCGGTGGTGTAATAGGTTTGTTTTCGGCGTATTACCTGCATAAATCAGGGTGGGAGGTTGATGTTTTAGAACAAGGCGACCTGACGGACAATTGCTCCTTCGGCAATGCCGGGATGATCACACCAAGTCATTTTGTGCCTTTGGCCTCGCCGGGAATTGTGGAACAGGGTATTCGCTGGATGTTTAACAGTAAAAGCCCTTTTTATGTGAAGCCTTCGGTAAATCCAGACCTGATCAGGTGGGGGTTGAAATTTGTAAAAAGCGCCACAAAAAAGCACGCGGAACATTCGGCAGGTGGATTGAGGGACATTTCACTTTTAAGTAAGGAACTGTACCACGAGTTTGAAAAAGATGCTGATTTTGATTTTGGATTGACGGATAACGGTATCCTGATGCTTTTTAAATCGCCAAAAGTGCAAGAAGAGGAATTGCACTTAATTGAAAAAGCTGTTAACCTGGGCCTGGATGTACAATACCTTACGCCCGGCGAATGCCAAAAATTACAGCCAGATATTGAGCTGGATATTTTAGGCGCGGTTCATTACCGTTGCGACGCACACATGTATCCTAATAAATTAATGAAGGGCCTTGTAAAATATCTTGAAGCAGAAGGGGTGAATATCCATCGTAATACTGAAGTAATCAGGATAAATCACGATGCGAACAAAATAACTTCGGTAAGCACCAGGGATAAAGATTTTACAGGAGATGCCTATCTTATTTCCGGCGGCTCATGGTCGCCGGGGATAGCTAAGCTTGCGGGTTTAAATTTGCCCTTAATGCCGGGCAAAGGTTATTCGTTTATGACACATAACCCGGTTAAGAAAATGACGATACCTTTTATACTATGTGAGGCAAGGGTAGCCATAACCCCGATGAACGGCAGCATCCGCTTTGGCGGCACTATGGAGATCGGCAAAATAAACAAGCAGATCAATATCAACAGGGTAAAAGGGATTGTAGAATCCGTGCCAAAATATTTGCCCGATTTTAAGCTCTCCGTGCCTGAAGATAAAGATATTTGGTTTGGTTTCCGGCCATGCTCACCTGATGGTTTGCCCTATATCGGTATGTCGGGAAAATATAAGAACCTGGCGATTGCGACAGGGCATGCGATGATCGGTTTAGCATTGGGCCCGGCGACAGGGAAATTGATCGCTGAAGCATTTAACGGGGAAAAAGCAAGTATGGATATTGGATTATTTTCGCCGGGGCGGTATCAGTAGCTTGATAATAATCATTCATCGGGAATCCTGTAGTAATAAATCGGCGAGTAAACCCCTTCGCTGGTGGTATAGTAGCCTTTGCCATCGGGTGTAAAGCCTATCGCCTCGCCTTGTTTTTCCTGGATATAAGGCAGTACCTGCGGCTTTTGTTGCAGGGTTTTCCAGACAGGTGTGGTCCCCCGGCGTTTCCAGTAATAAACCTTTATGTAGCTTTTTACCAAAACCTGCTCCCCGTCTTTTGAAATATCCCCGGCTGTTATCCATCTGAACAATTTAACGCCGGGAAAATACAGCCTGCAGCGCTTGGTTAATACAAGGGTATCATTCGTTTTATAATCCAAAGGCGATGTATATACAGTAACCGAATCCTGCCTTTTCGATATGATGTAGATCAGCCTTTCAATCGGGTCTATCATCAACGTCTCAGCATCTTTTGGGCCATCGGGGTACCTGAAATGGATAGGAGCGGCATCATCTGCTTTTGCGGTGCCGTCATTCGCCCATGTTGTTTTTTCTTCCATACGGTAAACCGTTATGTAATTACGGACAGAATAATTGTCGCCGATGTCGCCCATGTAAACATAACTTTTTCCCGTAACCGGGCCGGGGCCAACGGCTATGTCCTCGCAATCATGCACCCCATACCGTTCCCTTGGGTCGCCTTTAAAGTAGATGATTGATTTCACCTGGCCGGACGGCAATATGGCAAAGAACCGGCTCGTGTCACCGCTGTCATTATGTACATAATAAAGATCCTCATTGATGCGCGATGCCGCGATACCCGAAATTTCACCCATATCTTTTCGTTGCAGCCGGCCTACTATATTGCTTGTACGTTTAAGGTATTCGTGCCGGCCATAAGCGCCCAAAAACAGGATGATCACTACCGGTATTATTATCCTTATTCTTTTTATGCGGCTCATGCCTTTTATCGGTTAAACCGTTAATTAGTCTACCGGCGAAATTAGCTATTTTTTGGTTTGAAGATGTTATTCAGCGGATTAGAAGTTAATTAGAATCGGGTAAACCGGGGAGGGGGATTATTATCAAAGATGATGTTATAGCCACTAAATATCCCACTAAATACCAGCCTTACAGCCTGGAAAAACAAAAAATTAAGAGCAGCTAAACGCGTTTAACTGCTCTTAATCCTAAAAATTATACGATAAATGCCTGGTTTAGCCCACTGGCGTAAGTATCTCTTCGGCCGGTTGTTTCATCAACTCCAGGTCTGGCTTTGAGGTATCGGTAAGGGCAACTTTCCCCCGTTCCTTTCTTAATATCCGGTTAAAAAGAGAAATCTCGCGCTCGAACAAAAACCTGAAAAATAATTTGGTCCATGAGGTATGGTAGAGCAGCGTATCATAATATTCGGGCGCTGTTTTCTTTATCTTCGGGAGCCTGTTCCACGGGATGGATGGGAAGTCGTGATGCTCATTATGAAAGCCTACATTAAACGCCGTAATATTCAGCGGGCCGTAATAACTGTAGGTCTCTTGTTTGCTGTCGAACGTTAAATAGTGCTCCTGTACCCAGCGTGCACCTACGGGGTGCAAGCCTATAGAGAACCAGAAGCTTATAAATAAAAACCCTATGGAATGCCAGCCAAAAAAATACCATATAGCTGTGGTAAACACAATTTGGACAGCCATATTCGTTAACATCCATCCATCGAAAAAGTCAATCTCCTTTAGCCGCGATACACGCGTACCCTGGAACAAAGGAAAAAATAATAGCCACAGTGTTTTACCCAGGAATGAGTTGTTGATCAGCTTTGCTTCCCATTTATTGGGCAGGTCGGCGTCAAGCTCATGAACACCCTGGAAGGAATGATGTTTAAGGTGATATTTTTCGAATGAAATGGCGCCCGGCATAATATGCGGAAGATTGGCAAACATTGACGCCCACCGGTTTGCATTATGGCTTTTAAACAATAGCTGGTGGGTGCACTCGTGTATCATTACAAACAATGCATGGTTTGCAAAGGCCCCATAGAAGTAAGCGGCTGCGAAAATAATCCACCAGGACTGGTCCCTGACCAGCCAGGCAATGGCTATCATGGATCCAACCAGGCCTATAATGGCAAATATGGTAAGCGGGTTTTTCCCAATGAGTTGGCGTAGATGCGGAAACTGTTTTAAAATCTTCTTGGTGCGTACGCGGTGCGGTTCGGATTCCTCCGAATATACAAAATCGGTTCTCTTAATCATTAGTTAACGTAGAGGGTATCGGGGTAAATATAAGAATATGTACTTAAAATATAATTTTATTGTAAAATTAAATCTTATTTTTTCAATTGATTTAGCTGATACCTTTAAAATTCAATTGGCCCTTTATTCGTTTCGGCCTATAAAACCTATTTAAGTTTATACACCAATACTTTAAACGTGTTGGGCAGTACTTTGCGGGTGCCCGGTTCAAATTCAGCTACACTTAAATATATTTTATGCGTTTTTGCATCCAAAGCCATCGTTTTGGCACGGTTTGGTGTGCTTAAAGTTTGAATCACACTGTATTGATCAGCCGATTGCTGTTTGATAATGGTTGTCGTACCATCGCCGCATGAGCAGAATATTAGCTTGGTTTCAGGGTCGTACGCAACCGCATCGACACCGGCGCCTATTGGCAGGGTGGTAATGACTTTGCCGGTATTAGCATCAACCACGCTCATGCCTTTGTTTTGCCGGCAAACGCTGAATATACGATGGTCCGGATCATCCAGGGCTATACCGGTAGGGCCGCCGCAGGGCGCTAACGGATAATTCACAATAACTTTTAATGTCTTACTGTCAATTACATTCAAACTGTTTTTGTCTTCGAGGTTGTTGTATATTTTCCCTTTGCCGTCGGCCACAGCAAATTCGGGGCCGCCGCCAAGGTCAACCGTGCCGACCTGTTTAAGGGTATTCGGGTCGATTACCGAAGAATTGTTGCTTTCGCCGTTAAAGCTAAAAACCCTGTCGGAGTAGGGGTCATAAATAATAGCATCAGGCCCTTTGGCATCCACAGGAATGGTTGCGAGGGTTTTAAGTGTTGTGAGATCAAATGCCACTACGGCGTTTGCTCTTCCATCACTAATAAAGCCCCTGTTACTTTTGTTGGCTATTGCTATGCCATGCACGCCTTTCATATCAGCAATTACGCCAGCCGGCTGTTCGGTTTCAAGGTCGATCACGTTTACTGACGTACCATGCGACACATACAAACGGTGGTTCACTTTGTCAATTGAAAGGTAATCATACCCGGCATCACCCGGTAACGCTATGGTTTTATCTAATACATAAGTTTGCGCGCGCAATGATATTGAAATAAGGACGCCGCATAATGTGGCTAAAAAAATCTTTTTCATGATGGGTAATTAATGGTTTATCCTATAAATGTCAGTGCTAAATCTGGAGAAAAGTTGATTTATTCAATATTAGTTATTGGAGGCTGGATATTTTCATTGAATTTTACAGAACGGTACAGTATCCGCATTATACTCGGTAAAACTATTAGCAACAAGGGCAGGGCTATTACAAAGCCACCGATTACTGCAATGGCTAATGGCTGGTGCAATTGAGCGCCTGCGCCAATCCCCAAGGCCAATGGCATCAGCGCAATAATAGCCCCCAAAGCGGTCATTAGCTTTGGCCTTAAGCGCGTGGAAATAGAAAATACTATGGCTTCGTCAATGCTGTTTTCCTTACTATTATTTTCATTTTCAATAGCCCGCTGTTTAAACTGCAAAAAGGTAAATATCGCATTTTCGCCGATGATGCCGACTATCATGATGAGGCCGGTATAGCTGCCTACGTTCAACGGCGTTTTGGTGATAAATAAAGCAAGCAGGCTGCCCGATATCCCTAAAACGGCCACAACCAATATTAAAAATGCTATCCGGAATTGTTTGAAAACGAAAAGGATGACACAAAACACCAATAAACTGGAGGTGATCAGGATGATCAGCAATTCTTTAAACGATTGCTGCTGTTCGGCATAAGCGCCGCCGTATTCAATATGATAACCTTGCGGGAGGGTTATTTTTTGCGCGATATTTTTTTGGATTGCCGGTATAACCGTGCCGAGGTCGCTGCCCTCTAACCTCGCGCTTACCACGCCCATTGATTGCAGATTTTCGCGGTTTATTTCAGCCTCGCCCGGTTTTAATTCTACCGAGGCCAGTTCGCTGATAGGAACGAGCTTCCCGCTGGGAACAAATACGGTTTGGTCTTTTATCCCGGTTACGTTTAAACCCCGGTTACCCGGATAGACCATGCGGATGGGTGAAAGCTGCTCGCGTTCAAGCATATTGCCTATTATATTCCCTTCAAGCGCCGTTTGCACCTGGAACTGGAGGCTGGCCGGGGTAATGTTGTATTGGGCCAGCTTGCTGTAATAAGGATCGATACTTACCGATGGCCCGGCAATTACTATGCCGTCGAAAACATCGGCGGTGCCTTTCACACCGCCAACTATATCGGCTACCTGTTTTGAAAGGCTGTGCAATTTTTGCTGGTCATCGCCAAATATTTTTATTTCAATAGGCTGCACCGAAGTCATCAGGTCGCCGAGCATATCCGTTATTACCTGTCCGAAATCTATCCTTAAAGCAGGCTGATTTGCGGCTATTTTCTGCCGCAGGTCGCTTATAACTTCTTCGGTTGTTTTATCGCGCTTTTTTTTCAGTTGGATCAGGTAGTCGCCGGTGTTGGGTTCTGTAATAAAAAAACCCATTTGAGTGCCAGTTCTGCGGGAATAAGCTTCTACTTCGGGTTGTTTGGCAATAATTTTTTCAATCTCGCGCAGCATACGGTCTGTCTCATCAAGCGATGTGCCCGGCGGCGAAACGTAATCCAGTACAATACTGCCTTCATCCATATCGGGTAAAAAGCCGGTTTCGAGCAATGGCGGTACAATAGCTATGGCAATTATAGCCCCGGCGATGATAACCAGGCTAACATAGGGCCTTAAAATAAACCAGTTTACCCATTTTTGCTTTTTAACATGGTGTTCTTCTTCCTGTTCCGGGTTTGCAGGGCTGTTGGGCTTGTGCCTGCTTAGTAACAAATACACCACCGGCAGGCCGATCCATGTCACAAAAAACGAGCATACGAGGGTTATGATCATTGTATTGGTAAGCACCTTGAAATAAGCCCCGGCAACCCCGCTCATTAGCATAAAGGGTATAAAAATTACGATAGTGCTTATGGATGAACCCAGCATAGCGGGGAAGAGATAGTCGATGGCTGTTTTTACCAATTTGAGCGGATGCTCCCGTGGATGCTCTTCGTGGGTGCGGTGTATCTGTTCAACCACCACTATAGCGTCATCGATAATTAAACCGAGGGCAGCAGCAATGGCGCCAAGGGTCATGATGTTAAACGTATAGCCCAGGCCGTACAATACGATGAGGCTTAGGCAAAGTGTAACCGGAATGGTTATAAGAACGGTAGCGCTGGCTTTTATGGAGCGAAGGAATATAATAGCAACAATAATGGCCAGCAGCAAGCCTACCCAAAGGCAGTCGCTTACGCTGCGGATAGAGTCGTTTACGAAATCAGCCTGGATATAATAAGGTTTGATGGTAACATCATGCGGCAATATTTTTTGCAAAGCCGCAACCTTATCGTCCATATCCGCCGAAAGCGATACGAGGTTAGCATTGGGTTGTTTTATCACCGCTATTAAAACACCATCGTGCCCGTTGGCATTTATCCGGGTATACTCTATGCTTTCTTGTATAGCTATATCAGCAAAATCTTTTAACCTGATCACCCTTTTGCGGTTATTGCTGATCACAAGGTTTTCCAACTGGTCCTTTGCATTTATAGTGGCATCGGTTACAGTAAGGTAAAGCATTTTATAGTCCGAAAGGTAACCTTCAGACTTAACAAAGTTGGTTGTGCTCAGCGTGGTGGCTATGATATCGGGCGTTAAACCGAGCGAGCTCATTTTTTGCTTATTTAGCGTAAGCCAGTATTCCTTCGCTTTGCCGCCAATCACCCTGATCTCCGATACCCCGTCAACCTGGGATAGAAAAGGTTTAACAGTATAGGTAGCCAGTTGCCGTAGTTCAATTGGGGTACGGTCGTGGCTCTCCAAAGTATAACCGCTTACCGGTAATATCGAAGGGTTCATTTTCTCAACCGTGATATTGACATCGGCAGGCAGGTCGTTTTTTATCTGGTCGATATTTGCCTGTACCTTTTGCAGGCTAACATCAATATCCGCGCTCCAATCCATAAAAGCCGAAATTTCGCAGCTGCCCCGGCTGGTGGTACTGCGCACCATTTGCAGGTCGGGCACTTGTTTAATAGCATTTTCCAGCGGTTTGGTAACCGTTACCATCATTTTGTTGACCGGCTGTAAACCTTCATCAGCTATCACCTTTATTTTGGGGAAAGTAATTTCGGGGAACAGGGACGTTTGCATTTTGGAATAGGCAAATAACCCGCCCATAATAATAATCGCCAAAACCAGGCTGATAGGCTTTTTATGTGTAATGAAAATATCTTTTACTGCGGTCATTGCGCTATGATTTTAACTTTAGCAGTATCGGCCAGCCCATAGTTACCAGTAACGATGATCTTATCTTTTCCTGAAAATTTTGGGGATAATATCTCAACACGGTCGCCTGATTGTATGCCTTCTTTGATGGGGACTTTAACGGCGGTTGTATTGTTGATCAGTTTCATTACCCAAAACTCAGTTTGTGTTTCATTAGCAAGAATGGCCGATTTTGGCAACGATTGTGTATTACTTTTTGAAGCTTTAACTATCCGTGCCCTGGCCACCAGGTTTTCGGGTATTTGCTGGCCGGCATTTATTTTTATAACCACTCCCTGTGTTTGCGCAACAGTATCAACCGATGGCATAAATGAGCTTACGCTGCCGGTTATTTTTGTGCCGCCAGGCAGCGTGAGGTCAACGTTTTGCCCTGCCTTTACATATTGTTTTAATTCATAAGGCAGCTGCATTAAAAATACAAAGCTGGAGCGGTCGCTAATTGTAGCTAAGGCTTCGCCATCCTGCACATAATCCCCGGCCTGGTGGCTTATTTGTGATATATAGCCCGGCGCAGACGCCCTTATTTTATTTATGCCCGAAAACTTAAACGTGGTATCCAAAACATTGATGCTGTTGCCGATGGTTTGGGCTTCTTTGGTTTTTATCGTAAAAAGTACTTCGTCTTTCTTTACATCATGGCCAAGCTGGGCATTAACCTCTTGTATATAGCCATTGGCATTTGATTTTACGTAGTTCTTTTGCAGTGTAGTTGAAGTAGCGTTCAGGTCAATATAATCAGTTAATGCGCTGCTGTCAACAGCGGTTACAGTAACCGCTGTTTGCGATGCAACCTTTGTGTCATCATCGTCGCCTGCCTTATCCTTGCTTTGGCAGGAGAAAAGCAATAAAGCGAGGCCTATTACAAAATAGTGTCGCGTAAAGCGGGAATATCGGGTGATCAGTGATTTCATGTTTATCTGTTCCAGTAATTTAACTGATTGATGAGTTGCAACCTGTTTATCGTAGTGGTTGTCCTCAGGTTTTTTATAGTAAGATAATTATTAATAGCCAGTACCAGGTCGGCAATCCTTACATCCCCGGTTTGCAAAAGTTGGGTATCAACCTTTATTAAACTTTCCGAATATTTTATTTGCTCTTCAACCTGGGCCAGCAAATTATCGCTTTCGCTGATCTGTTGCCTCAGTTGATCAATTTGCTGGCGGTATTGCACATTAAAAAATGCCTTATAATTTTGGCGGGTTTCCTCCTGCAGCGAAAGCTTACGGTATTGCATTTTTCGCTGGCCGCCATCGTAAATGGGCATAGTAAAGGTAAACCCGGCGCTTACACCAAAATTTTTATAGGCCTGTCCCATAAAATCCGAATTAAAACCGCCATCGGCAGTAATATTTATTTTGGGTTTATAACTAAAATCAATCAGCTCGTGGCTATTGGCCAGCTTAAGGCTATCCAATTTATATTGCCTGAAAAATATGCTGTTGTTCATTTCAGGCGGATAATTAACCTGGATATCGGGCTGCTGCAATTGTATCATACTTGTATCAGCTATTCCCGCCAGGTAATTTAAGGTCGAGTAGTCGTTTTTATATTGCTGCCGCGATTGTAAAAGCTGTAATTGCTGCTGTTTTAAGGTTACCAAAAAGGTTAGGTAATCGCTTTGATGGTACACGTTGGCGCGGGTTAGTTTTTTTAATAAGTCCTCTTCTTTGCTAAGCAAGTCAACAACTTCCTGGTTAAACTTAAATTGCTGCAGATCGCCATAAGCGGTAATGTATTGGGTGGTAATTGCCTTTTTAAGGTCCTGTTCAGATATTTTAGAGGAATTACCAATAGATTGCGATTGAAGCGTAATAGTTTGAAGTTGGGCATCCAGATTTTTTTTACTTACAATCGCCTGGTTGGCCGCCAGCAAAGCATTCAAGGTGTGTTCATTAGTGATTGCCCCCGAATAGCCGTAGCCATCGATGTATGGCGCCAGTAAGCCGCCGCTGTTTAAATTAACCTGCGGTTTGTAACCTGCAAGCAAGCGCAAACTGTCAACCGAATTCGAGGCTATTTGATTATGAAGATCCCGCAATAACGGGCTGTTACTTTTGGCGGTTTCCAGGTAATGATCCAGCGTATAGGCTTGCCCCAGGGAAACAGAACAGGTAAGCGTGCATAAAATAATGCTGAAGAACCATTTCATTCAGTGATCTGTATAAAGCTTTTAATGCGAAAATATAATATAATTCTGTATAAATTTTAGATTGACCGGTAACATATTTGGTATATAATATGCTGTCGTGCCGTTTTGTGTTTAAAGCGTGCTAATTAAGTTACATTAAAATTAATGGTGAATGTATGAAATGGCGGCTGAAACCGGTAATCCAGCGAAAAACCAAAGTTTTGGCAGATCTGCCGCGATATGGTCAGTCCCAATCCACTGCCTTCCGAGCCTGATGACTTGTGGAAGCGTGTAAATATTTCATCCGGCAAAGTCAAATTATCCCCTGTATTCTGTATAATCATCTGTTTTTCAGTCAGGGTAATTATTACTTCACCGCCATTATGGTTATGCCTGATGGCATTACTGATCAAATTGCTTACTAAAATTTCGGCGAGGTAGCGGCTCGCATATATTTCTTTCTCATCAAGTGTGTACGTAAGTTTTAAATCCTTATCCTGGAATATTTCCTCGAATTGGATGATCATATCCTCAACCAATTCACGCAAATTTATTTGCTGCTGTTCATGTAACAGCCTGTTCTCAATTTTTACCAGCAGCAGCAAGGATTGGTTTAACCTGTTCAACCTGGAAACTGCACTGTAGAGGTCATTCAGTAATTTGCTTTGCCTGTCGTTAAAGTTTTCGGTTTGGATCAGCGTGTCGAGTTTTGAATTAATAACCGCGATTGGTGTAAGCAATTCGTGCGATGCATTCTCCGTAAAGGTTTTCAGGTCTTTATAGTCATGCCTTGCTTTTGCGGTCATTTCAACTACGGCATTATTCAACTCTTTAAATTCATCAATGGTAGTTTCCAGCTTTGAGATCCCCCTTGCATCGGCCACACTGAATAACCTTAGTTCCTTCATCAGTGTATAAAACGGCTGCCATAACCTGCTTAAAATTAAGCGGTTGGTAATGTATAAAACCAATAACAAAAATAAAATTACAGCGATGGTGATCGTAAAGATCAGCCTTATAAGGTCCTCTGTCTCAACTATCGATTCAACTATCAGTATTTTATAATATTTATCGCCAACCGTTACGGAACTTATTAAACCCCTGCCCGCTTCGTATTTGCCGTTGCCGGGGTGTCTATGGTGGTGCCTTCTATGTTCATCATCCTTATCCCATTTTTTAAAATAGGTGGTATTAATAAATTCACGCTTTACTGAGCCTGGTTTTGCCTCGGAGAACGTGATCTGCTGATCGTTGGAATCAAAAGTTTGAGGTAAATGATGATTTAAATTTACGTAGTCAAAAGCCTCCTGTTCTTCAACCTTTAAATCTTTGTCTTTTTGGTTGGTCAATATCCAACTGATGGCCTGGTAATAAATGAAGCCGGTTATCAGCATCACAATGACCGTAGTGATAAGGTTAACCCGGTTATATTTCGTTAATAGCTTCATTGCCCGGTAAACTTGTAACCCATACCATAAGCAGCCTGGATATAATCATTGCAGCCTGCTTCCACCAATTTTTTGCGGATATTTTTAATGTGCGAATAAATAAAATCGAAATTATTTGCCATATCAATGCCATCTCCCCAAAGGTGTTCGGCTATCGCATTTTTCGACACTACTTTTCCTTTATTGGCGATGAAATACAGGAGCAGGGCGTACTCTTTGCGGGTTAGCTTTACCGGTGTTTTGTCTACTTTAACTTCTTTTGCCAAAAGATCTATAGTTATTTCGTTAAATATAAGAAGATTGCTGCCACCAAATGTTTTGCGGCGGATAATAGCTGATACACGTGCTTTTAATTCGGATAAATGAAATGGTTTTACAAGATAGTCATCCGCCCCAAGGTTCAGACCGTCAAGGCGGTCGTCCAGGGAGTTTTTTGCAGAGATGATAAGCACGCCATCGGCGTAATTATTTTCTTTTAAGTTTTTTAATATGTCGATGCCATTGCCGCCTGGCAAGGTAATATCCAGCAAAATGCAGTCGTAGCGGTAAAGGTTTATCTTAACCATTGCATTTCGATAAGTACTTGCGGTTTCACAAATATTGCCGGCTTCGGTAAAATATTCTTCAATACTTTCCCGCAGCCCTTCTTCATCTTCTATGATCAGTATCTTCAAAGCTATTTTTTTGTTAAATGTACAAACACAATGTTGGAAAGATTTAGGATTTTGACCGCTGATTTTGACCGCTGATTTTAATGATTAAATGATTTCGCTGATGCAATTTTAATAGGAACCAACGCAATCATTAAAATCAACGGTTGATTTCGCTGCTGCAATTTTAATACCGACCTTTAACGCAGCACAATCAACGCAATCATTTAATCATTAAAATCAACGGTCCTATGTGGTGGATATACGCTTTACTATCAGCATTTTTCGCAGCCTTAACGGCAATATTTGCAAAACTTGGCATTAAGGGGGTTGATACCGACCTGGCAACGGCCATCCGCACCGTCGTGATATTGCTTATTGCCTGGGCTATCGCTATTTTCAGGGGCAGTACAGATACTATTGGCGCCTTAACCAAAAATAACTGGTTGTTCCTGGTGCTTTCAGGCTGTGCAACAGGTTTATCATGGATTTGTTATTTTAAAGCGCTGCAATTGGGTAAAGTTTCGCAGGTTGCACCAATTGATAAACTCAGCGTGGCGCTGGCGATAATCCTGGCTGTTTTATTCCTGAAAGAGTCGGTAAATATTAAGCAGGCCATCGGCGCCCTAATGATCATCGGCGGGAGCGTGGTGCTTATATTTGCCTGAATTATTCCTTCCTGATAATACCTTTTTGCAATTTACAAACGGTTTAAAATATTGTTTTACATTTTTGATAAAAAATTCGCTTAATAAAATAAATTTGATAGATTGCCCCCCGTAAATGAGGAAATTTTTATCTACCCTGATTATCCTTCTATGCCTGGCTACTGTATTGTTCAATACAGTTTATGCAGGGAGAATTATCAAGTCCCGTAAAGTAAAAATTGCCCGCACCGCCTTCGGTACCGACAGCATATCGCCCGACAGCCTCATTCAATTTGCCGAAACTTTAATAGGAATACATTACCGGTCGGCATCATCCGACCCATTGCGTGGCTTTGATTGTTCGGGATTTGTAAGTTATGTTTTTAAGAATTTTAATCTTAGCGTGCCACGGTCCTCACGTGAATTTATAAGTGTTGGCGAAAAAATAGACTATGCAGACGCTAAACCCGGTGATATTATCATATTTACCAGCCCGAAAAAGCACTGTCACCGGATTGGGCATGTTGGTATTGTATTGTCAAACATCGGCAACGTCTTTAAATTTATCCATTCCACCTCCGGCAAAGAACATGGTGTTACCATAACTTCAATGGACGATACCTATAAACACCGTTTTGTACAGATAGTACGCGTGCTGAAGCTGAATGATAAGGTTTGATTTTTTTAGTCCGGACTTTCCGGCTTCCGGACTTCCCGACTAATCTACACCAACCTTATTGTAACAAATACACTAATACGGTAACAATTATAATACTTCGCCTTAAAATTCAGTTTTAATCCAAACTTTTGGCACAATTTTGCAGAATAAATGATTTTGTATTATTTAATATCTGATGAAAAATATTTTTTTGCTGCTATTTTTGCTGATCGCTGCCCTGAATTTAAAAGCCCAAATGGGTGGCCCCCACGTAGGTACCAACGATGATAAAGGTAAAATAACCGGCGTTGTAACAGATTCAGTTACGAAGCAGCCCGTTGATTACGCTACTGTAAGTATTTATAAACAAGGGAACAATTCGCCTTTTAACGGGGCAAGTACCGATCCCAGGGGAAATTTTACTATCGATGGTATTTCGCCTGGTGATTATAAGGTAACGATAGACTTTTTGGGGTATAAACGCCACACCATCGACCACGTGATTATCAGCAGTACCAATAAAAATGTTGCGTTAGGCAATGTCCTGCTTGCACCTGCCCAAAACCATCTCAAGGAAGTCCAGATAGTTGGCCAGGCGGCAACGGTTGAAAATAAGATAGACAAATTGGTATATAACCCGGCAAACGACCTTACCTCGCAAGGCGGCGTGGCTTTGGATGTACTGCAAAAAGTACCCATGGTGTCGGTGGATATTAATGGCAATGTGGAACTGATGGGTAATACTAATATTCAGTTCCTGATAAACGGCAAGCCTTCTACTATTTTTGGCGCCAGTATTACCGATGCACTGCAGGCCATCCCTGCCAGCCAGATAAAAAACATCGAAGTAATTACCAATCCCGGTGCAAAGTATGATGCTGCTGGGACCGGGGGTATCATTAATATCGTCCTGAAAGATAACAACGTACAGGGTGTTAACGGCAGCGTTAACCTTACTGCCGGTACACGTTTGGAAAATGGCAATTTTAACATCAACGCCAAAAAAGGTAAAATTGGTGTAAGCGCGTTTTTTAGCGGTAACGAAAGCCTTACGAGCGCTACGCCGAGTTCAGGCAACCGAACCAGCAATGCGGGGGATACCGTTACCAATTTAAATCAAAACGGCGTCAGTAATTTTAAAAGAAGCGGTTATCGGTCAGGTTTCAGCTTCAACTGGGATATTACCCCGAAAGATGCGTTAACAGCATCCATTAATTTTAACCATTTTGGGAATAATAGCAACGGTTTCACTAATAATTTCCAAACTACTAATATAGCCGGTTTGATGACGGCGGATACCAATAGCGTAAATCACTCGACCAGCCGTTTTAGTGATAATTCAACCGACTGGAGCCTTTTTTATAAAAAGACCTTCAGAAATAAAGACCAGGAGCTCGATGTTTTATATAACCAAAGCAGCGGCAGCAATAACAACGACTACAGCCAGGAACAGGATTATACAAACGTAATTTTCCCGCCTGCGGGATCTATCGGCAGTAATCCCGGTACCGATAAAGAAACAGATATATCGATTGATTATACCCAACCTGTTACCAAAGGTTTTACTATTGAAACAGGGGCCAAAGCGACTATTGAAAACATAAGTAATTCGGTGGTTACGCAAACCCTCAACAACGGGGTTTACCTGCCTAACCCATTCCAGACTTATAGCTTTAATTACGGGCGCAGAATATATGCTTATTACCTGTCGGCCACGTTTTCATTGTTTAACAATTTCCTGAACGGAAAAGCCGGTTTGAGAGATGAGTACACCGTTTCCACTTCCGATTTCCCCAATACAATCATACCGTCGTATAATACCTTAGCGCCATCGTTCGTGTTGTCGCATAAACTGGATAAAACCCAAACCATCAAATTCAGTTACTCGTACAGGCTGCAACGTCCCGATTATAACGCGCTCAATCCTTTTTATAACATCAGCGACCCGCATAACATCAGTACCGGCGATCCAAACCTGCAACCTGAATTAGGGCATAATTTTGAACTTGGGTATAATAAATCGTTCAGTAACGGCGCAAATATTTACGTAGCCGGCTTTTACCGGTACAATACCAACGACCTTCAATCATTTACTACCTTTTATCCGAATTTAAAGATAGGCGACAGCACTTATACGAACGTTTCGCTTACCCAGCAGGATAATATCGGCAAGCAAGTTACCGAAGGCGTAAATTTATTTGGCTCGCTCCCTGTTGGTAAGTTAACCTTCCGATCGAACATGTTTTTTGCTGACAGGATAACCACCGATCCTGGTCTGCCCGAAGTAAGCGGGTTTACCTACCGGATAAATTTGAATACCAGTTACGAATTTGTGAAAACCCTTGCCGCAGAATTTTTTATAAACTACCGTTCATCGCAACGGACTATTCAGGGAACTAACCCCGGATTTGTTTTTTATAATTTCGCGGTACGTAAGCAATTATTCGATAGAAAGGCAAGTATAGGCTTAACGGCCGCCAATCCTTTCAACCAATACGTAAATGTACAGTCGAATACCTACGGGCCTAATTTTAACCAGAACAGCCTGCGGCAGATCCCGCTGCGTTCATTCGGTATCAGCTTAATGTACAAATTCGGTAAGCTTGAATTTAAAAAGGAAAAAGAGCCGCAGGAAAATGCTACGCCTGACGAGGCGCCGGTTACGCCGGCTACTGTTCCTACCCCTACGGGCGGCGGAGGTGGTGGTAATAAGTAAGCAGGTGGAATTAGACTGAATTGATAACTTAGGAATACGGCGCAATTTTCGTGCGCCGGATTTTTTGAGGGCGTTTTTGGATTTCAGGATTTTAAACCTGAAATCCAACATTTATCCAGAATTTATTCATAACTCTACTGAAAAATTCTGCATTATGAAACTAATCTTCAAACCACTATGCCTGTTGTTTTGCATGGCAATCATAATACCGGCGCGTTTGTTCGCCCAGGAAAAAACAGGCTTTCATGTTTTAACCGATTTCCCTATCCACAGTTCGGGAGGATGGGATTATATTACGGCTGACGGCGCAAGTAAACGCGTTTATGTTTCGCATGGGATGCAGGTAAATGTTTTGGATGCCGCCACCGGCGACTCCATCGGTTATATCCCCGATACTAAAGGCGTGCACGGCATAGCTATCGCTCACGAATTTAACAAAGGCTATACCAGTAACGGAAGGGCCAATAATATCACGGTTTTTGATCTGAAAACCCTCAAAGTTTTAAAAATTGTAAATGCCGGAACTAATCCTGACGCTATTTTTTATGATGATTTTTCGAAAAAGGTGTATGCCTTTGATGGCCGCAGTAAAGAAGCGACCGTTGTCGATGTGGCTACGGATAGCGTAGTTGCTACTATACCATTAGGCGGTAAGCCGGAAACCGGAGTATCAGATGGCAAAGGGAAAGTATTTGTGAATATTGAAGATACCGGAGAAGAAGTTGAAATAGATGCTGCGACCTATAAAGTTTTAAACCGGTGGAAGCTTGAAGGCGGGGAAGAACCGTCGGGCCTGGCGATGGACCGTAAAACCGACCGCCTGTTTATTGGCTGCGGCGGTAATCAGACCATGATCGTTTTAGATGCAACAAGTGGAGCAATAGTTGCAAAGTTCCCGATTGGCCGTTGTGATGGCGTAGGGTTCGACCCGAAACTTAAACTGGCGTATAGTTCAAACGGCGAAGGTACTGTAACCGTGGTTCGTGAGTTAAGCAAAGATAAATTTGAATTTGTTGAAAACATCCCCACTGAACCGGGCGCAAGGACTATTGGCGTTGATATCTACACGCACAAATTATACCTGCCTACCTCTAAAATGAACCCGGCGCCGGCGCCAACTACTGATAACCCCCACCCGAGGCCACAGCAAATACCCGGCACTTTCCACGTTGTGGTGGTGGGGAAATAGCAGAAAGCGAAAAGCAGAAAGACCAAAGCTTAAAGGTCTTTCTGCTTTTTGCTTCATGCTTTCAGCATTTCCTCGTATTTTAGGTGTTTTATAACTTTTGTGAACGAGCAGCCTACCAACACCCGTACCCCAAAACAATTAAGGATAGGCGCTGCAATCTTCTTTTTTATTTCTGGTTTCGGATATTCCACCTGGGCATCGCGCATTCCTACAATAAAACATCAGCTGCATTTAAACGATGCACAGTTAGGTACTGTTTTATTTGCCTTACCTATTGGCCTGATGTGTACCATGCCAATTACCAGCAGGTTACTAACGCACTATAGCAGCAGGGCCATCATGCTTTTCGGGTCCCTGCTTTTAAGCGTTATATTGATTTTGATAGGGATTACCGACAGCATGTGGCAGTTGATCGCGATGCTGTTTTGTTTCGGTTCGGCCCGCAACCTGATGACACTTTCAATAAATACGCAGGGCGTCGCGGTGCAAGCATTACACAGTAAATCTATTATGGCTACCTTTCATGGTATATGGAGCTTAGCCGGTTTTGCAGGGGCGGCTGTAGGTTTAATAATGGTATATTTTAACATTGCCCCCGCATGGCACTTTTTATTTGTAAGTATTTCCCTTACAATTTTCTCCCTTTATTTCATTAAGGATACGCTTTATCAAAAACCGGTTCCGCAAAGCCGGAGACCCGTTTTTTCCCTGCCTGATAAATATTTATTGAAGTTTTCGCTCATTTGCTTCGCGTGTATGGCCTGTGAAAATACTATGTACGACTGGAGTGCGCTGTACTTTCAAAAAGAAGTACATGCCGCAAAAACGACCGCCACTGCGGCTTTTGTAATTTACCTGGTAGCAATGACTATAGGAAGGTTCGTCGGCGATAAGCTGGTTACCAGGTTTGGCATAAAAACGGTATTAAAATTTAGCGGGATATTTATTTTGGGCGGTTTGTCGCTTGCTGTTTTATTGCCGTTTGTTATTACCGCGCAGTTAGGCTTTATCCTGGTTGGTTTTGGCGTATCATGCGTTGTGCCTATGATATTTAGTTTGGCTGGTAAGTCAAAAAACATGAGCAGCTCATCGGCGCTTGCCTCTATCTCAACAGTGGGTTACCTCGGCTTTGTGCTTGTACCGCCCCTTGTGGGTTTTATCGCCCAGGCTGCCAGCTTAAGGGTGTCATTTGGTATCATTGCCCTGTTCGGCGGCCTTATTGTTTACCTGGTTTCGAAAATTAATGATACAAATGAGAATGCTGAACCGGAGATCGCGTTTGATTAACTACCTATAAAACCCCCTGCAGTCAGTAACCAACAAAAAGGGCCGGATTTTTCAAGCCGGCCCCTTTTATGCTAATATAAAAACATTAATTGCCCGTCCCATCCGATTCAAGCCCTACAATTTTATATACTTTGTTATTATTGCTATCCCTTGTCTCCTGGTAATATATGCCATCTTCCGAAACAAAAAGGGTCTCGCCGTTAAGTCTGACTCTTCTGCAGTCAGCAGGCAGCTTGGTTACAATATCGCCTATTTTCGGAACTACGGATGTTGTGCCGTTGGTGTCAGTATTCAACTCACCGTCTTTGCCTGCAATCTCATACTGAACCACGCCGTTATCCATTTTTACCGGCAGGTAATAAACCCCGTTTAATTCGTAATACTGCTGCCCGTTAATAACAATTGATTTGGCATTTGAAGGCAGCGTTTTTATTAAGGCGCCAACTGGCGGCTCAACTACGGTGTACTGATCATTATTATACTGGTAATAATAGCCATCGCTGAAAAAATATGGGTCATCGCCCCAATAAAAGGAATAGTAGCCGTACGGTAAAAACCAGCAGCTAAAACCGAGCCATGGGTAATAGAAACTGCCATAGTAACCATGGTTATAAAAAAAGCCGCCATGATTGCCCCACCTGTAGTGGCCAACCTGGCCGGCATGCCCGTAAACACCGGGGCCATTGCCCGCAACAAAACCCCGGGCCCTGTTTATGCCACCCCCCCGGTAAGCGCCTATACCCGATGCGCGCGACTGCACGCCGCCGGCACGCGGGGAAAACCCGGGCCGCGCTGATACACTCCCCGAAGAACGAACGGTGCCGCCTCCGCTAAAATGGCTGGCGCCGATGCTGCCGCCACCGCCACCGCCAAAATGTCCGCCTCCGCCACCTCCTCCGCCACCTGAGTGCCCGCCACCACCACCGCCGCCTCTCTGGGCATTGGCAGGTATAACCATAACCAAAAACAACAAGTTCAGGCCGGTAATTACTAAATATTTTAATATCGTTTTCATGGTAATAGAATTTTAAAGATTATTGTTCCAAACGCTTTGTAAAGCATTTTAAGTTAGAACAAACAAGTATATTATTGAAATAATTTTAGAAGATGCCTTTTTGATAATTTTATCAGCAGGCATATTTAGATGTACGGTCAAATCCGGAGTGTGCGCAAGCTTAGGTAATAATGGGGGTGCGGATAAAAAAAAGTGTTTGCGGATGCCCCTGATCTCTTTATTAAACCAGGCAACGCTGCCCCGCTAAAGATCAATAGAAAAACAAGCGCAGCAGTTTTAATTAATACATTTATCGTTTTGCGCTTGTTTTCGGGAACAGACTTAAAAGCGCCATGTAACTGAACATAGCTATTGTTTGAACTATGGCTGTTATTGAGATGAGTGGACGGAGAGGCAATGTTTAAGCCAGCAATGTAATACCTCGTATAGCTTGGAAGATACAGGATATAAGTGGTCACCATGAAAAAGTATAACACTAAAACTAATAGCGAAATACAATTTTTGATGATATCTTTCCAGGTTTTCACGCACCGAAGAATTAACTATATGAATTTACAATATATTATGCGGAATGTTTCATAAAATGTCCGTTACAGAATAAAAATGATAGATAGTTGACTAATCAGCTTTTTTTAGCGCTTTTGACCATCTTTTTTAACGCGGTATAAGTTATTTACAATTATTACGTTATTTCCGTTAATGCGTAAACTGCGGCTTATCACAAGGTTTTACAACGGGGTTTTTTTGATAAATTTCCTCATTACGCTTAGCTGCGTTTATTCAATGAGGCATTTTGGCGATGATGTTTACAAAATAATCGGCTTGCTATTTTGGTACAAAGTAATATCGCTGATCCTGGTCTTTTATATCACTGTTTATTACCGCAAGAATGAACAATATTATTATCAAAACCTGGGTGTTTCAAAATTGCAATTGGGGCTAACTACTTCGGCATTTGATTTTATGCTTTGGCTGGTTTTCATCCTGGTTCAATTGCTCATCGGGATACCCGCTTATGTTTTCAACATTGTTCTTTGGGGCGTATTATTGATCTACCTGTACTTATACAATAAATAAATGATACACACCCTCGAAGCAGATGGCATACAACTCGATTTCGGTTTAAGGCGGATATTATCAGATGTATATTTAAAATGCGAAACGAGGAAGATTACAGGCCTGCTGGGCCGCAACGGCCAGGGCAAAAGCTGCCTGATGAATATCATGCTTGGCACCCTGAACTCTTCAAGTAATTCTGTAAGGTTTGATGGTAAGGTGATCAGGAACGCCGGTAAACGCAGCGACCTGCTTTTATACCTGCCGCAATTTAATTTTATACCAAAATCGCTCAAAGTAAAACAAGTACTGGACGATTTCCAGCTACCATACCCCGATTTTGAAAATAGGTTTCCCGAATTCAGGGAAAGGCATGATTTTAAAGTTAGTCATCTTTCCGGCGGGCAATGGCGAACAGTGGAAATTTATATCATCGCAAAAACACCTTCCTTGTTCGCCATGCTCGATGAACCCTTTACCCATTTAAACCCCATCCAGATCGAAAAGATAAAAGACTTTCTTTTGGAGGAAAAGGCCAATAAAGGTTTTTTGATCACCGATCACATGTACGAACATTTGCTTGATGTTAGCGATAATGTGTACCTGTTAAAAGATGGCCGGACACATTTAACAAAAACTATACAAGATCTGGATGATCTGGGGTATGTTAGGTTGTGACCGGGAAAAGGCCGACATCAAATGTTAATTTAACATCAATGAAAGGTTGCGTATCTATTTGTATTTAATCAAAAAGTAATATATATTTATTGTTTAGTTAATGTATTTTTGACGATATGCAAAAAAGTAATTTGCCAACCTATGCTATCGTTGAACTTTTGATGAGAATAGCCCAGCACAATAACTCAATTGGCGACTACAAAAACCACAGTGCTTATGATGAAGGGGTTATGGTTAAAACTTCTGGAGGCACTATCCGTTTCCCCATGGAATTAGTTATGCAGCAATTTGAAAACCCCGATTTGGTTACGGATACCGTATTGCTAAATACAGTCGTATCATTTAAACCCGTAAGATAATTAGTCAAGAGACAAGACCAAAAGAGTCAAGAGACAAGACAAAGAGAGTCAAGAAGCAAGACCAAAGAGTCGAGACCAAAAGATAAAAATCCGCTAAATATGTTTCGTAGGCGTCTTGATAAATCAAATAGGATATCGGGTGTCACAAATGTTTTTCTTGATTCTTGGTTCTTTTTGTCTTGGCTCTTGACTACATCCCTTCGGTTATACACTCCCGTTTATGAATGATCTTGTATCATCTTGTACGGCATTGTATAACAAACAGGGTAAACTATGTTTATTTTTGTTCTGTATTTTTAATTTTTACGTTAACCGGAAAATAAATAACCATTGCAGTTTTAAGTACTAATTAAATATACCTTTCTTTTTGCAAAAGATAAGTACATTTATATTGCCAATTATAATCCGCCTGCTGTATTTTATATCTTCTTTTCCCTCTATTTTCATGGGCAGGTGTTTTATATAAGGTAATGCAAATTTAAAAGGCTTTACAGCAATGGCCTTGCCGAAAAAGTTGAAACGCATTTTTATAAATATCAAAAATATTTAATTTTCTTATAGTACAATTTGCCTGCTCATACGACTATTGTCGGGATATGAATTTTAGAAAGTAGAATTCAGGAACTATTTCGATGGATAAAGCAGAATAATGTACCAGCAAATTATAATATTATGAAAAGAATTTTAACTGTAGCTGCGGTGTTTGTATGTTTATTTCAAACCATTGCTTATTGCCAGGCAGGTAATGACGTAGCAGGTAATGCGGTTTCCAAATTAAAAACATTATTAACCGATCATATTATTGAAAAAGCTTACCTGCATTTCGATAAACCTTATTACGCGGCCGGTGATACCGTTTATTTTAAAGCTTACGTAACAATGGGCGAGCGGCATGAGGTTTCGACAATAAGCGGGATATTGCATGTGGACCTGCTCGGCAAAAATGATGTTTTGATGCAATCAATAAATCTCCAGCTTACTAATGGAACTTGCTACGGCGATTTTGCTTTACCCTTTAATTTACAAAAAGGTAATTATCGTATAAGGGCATATACGCAATGGATGCGCAATGACGGCCAGGGTTATTTCTTTGACCATTTTATATCAGTCGGTTCTTTAAGCGGTATCGCCAAAAATTCCTCGACTGCAAATGCTGCGCCGCCGGTATTGCAATTTTTCCCGGAAGGCGGGAACCTTGTAAACAATGTTAAATCGAGATTGGCTTTTAAAGCCATGGGGCCTGACGGTTTGGGTGTCGGCGTAAAAGGTGTAGTTATTGATAATGATAAAACCGAAATAGTGAAATTTGCATCAAGTCACCTGGGTATGGGTACATTTGAAATGATCCCGGAAGACGGAAAAACTTATAAAGCAAAGCTTACCTTTGCTGATGGCTCACAAAGCACAGTTGATTTGCCTGCAATTGCCCCCAAAGGGATAGTATTGGCAGTTAACATCAATGACCCGGACAAAATTTCTATTGAAATAAGGGCAAACAGGAATTATTACAAAGAAAACCTCAATAAAGATCTCAGCCTGGTGATCTATAGCGGCGGGGCGGTACGTACAGTTAAAACTAAACTGGATAACGCAGTGCTTGGTGTTGATTTGCCCAAAAGCAGCTTCCATACGGGTATATTACAAGTAACGCTGTTTTCGGAAACGGGCGAACCTTTGAGCGAGCGTTTAACATTTATACAAAATCAGGACCTATTAAATTTATCGGTAAATGCCGACAACACGGCCTATAAAGCGGCAGAGAAAGTGCACATAAGCCTCAACGCAAAAACCAGCGATAACCAGCCATCAGCAGGATCTTTTTCGGTAGCTGTTATTGATGAAAATAAAGTACCGGCAGATGAAAATACCGAAACTACTATTCTTTCCGATATTTTACTGACTTCGGATTTGAAAGGATATGTTGAACAGCCAAACTATTATTTTGCAACTGTAACCAGTCAAACCCGTTCGGACCTTGATGTGCTGATGCTTACCCAGGGTTACCGCCGGTTCGTGTGGAAACAATTATTGAATGATAATCCTGTTGCCATCGCTTATCAGCCCGAAAAATATTTTGATATAGCCGGTAATTTCAAAACCAAAAATGGCGAGCCGCTTGTGGGTAAAAGGGTCGAGTTACTGTCGGTAGATGGGGGTCCGGTACTAAAACAGGTTACAGATGCACTGGGAAATTTTAATTTTCCAAACCTGGTTTACCTGGATGACACTAAATTTATATTAAAAACGGAAACAGATAAAGGCAGGAACCAGGCCCAGTTAAATTTGAAAAAAGCTGAACCTGATCCGTTAATAGCCGGGAGGGATTCAGCAGATAGCAAATACAACGAAAAAGCGGATATGCTTGCTTATTTGTCCGGCAATCAGAAGGAGGGAGGTGAATTGGCAGTTAATGGATCTGGGAAAAGTATTATGTTGAAAAATGTAATAGTAAACGAAAGTAAGACATACAAATCGTCCAATTTAGGAGGATCGGGCCACGCCGACCAGGTTATCAACGGGGAAGATATTAAAAACGGGTCGACGCTCGCACAAGCTTTAAACGGCGTGGCGCGCGGCGTTACATTTGTTGGGGATGTGCCTGTATTGGCCAATTCGGGCGGCACATCTTTTGGCGCCGGCACTGTTGATGCGCATACGGGGACTACAATGTCTTCAGGTATCAGCCAGGCATCTATGCTCGTTGTGGTTGATGGTGTAAGTATGCAAGCGGGCAGCGGCATCAACAATATTAACCCGGGCAGCGTTGCAACCGTGGAAATTTTAAAAGGGGCGAACGCGAGCATTTATGGAATGGAAGGGGGCCAGGGCGTTATAGTGATCACTACAAAGCAAATGGGAAGCAATGACATCGTAAGCACTGAAATGTCACCCGGAATTTTCTCAATCGTACCAAAAGGCTTTTATAAAGCCCGTGAGTTTTATTCGCCGCAGTATGAAAATATTAAGGATGCAAGCCAGCGTTCAGACCAGCGCACTACCATATTCTGGAAACCAAACCTGGTAACTGATGCATTCGGTAATGCTGCCTTTAGTTTTTTTAATGGGATCGGTAAAGGTAATTACAGGGTGGTAATTGAAGGAATTGATGGCAAAGGAAATTTAGGAAGGTATTCTTATAAATATAAAGTTGAATAACATAACATTAAATAGTAGTATTATGAAAAGGGTTTTATTAGCGGCAGCAATTTTTGTGTGCTCGTTTCAAACGATAGCGTTTTGTCAAACGGGCAATGATGTATTAAGCAATGGGGTTTCAAAGTTAAAAAGCCTGCTAACCGATCACATTATTGAAAAGGCCTACCTGCATTTTGACAGGCCCTATCCGTGTTATGTGGCGGGGGAGGTGGTTTATTTTAAAGCGTATGTTACCATGGGCGAGCGGCACGAACCTTCGGCTATCAGCAAAATTTTACATGTTGACATGATTGATAAAAATGATGTGGTAATGCATTCAATCGCGCTTCAGCTTACAAACGGCATCGGCTGGGGCGATTTTGGGCTGCCTGATACCTTGCAAAAAGGCAGCTACAGGATAAGAGCCTATACCGAATGGATGAGAAATGATGAACACCCTTATTTTTTTGACCAGTACATTTCTGTCGGCTCTGTGAACAATGTGGATAGGGTGGCTGAAAATACGGCACAGGCGTTAAAACCAAGCCTGCAGTTTTTTCCTGAAGGCGGCAATATGGTTGAAGACATACCCATAAAAGTAGGTTTTAAAGCTATTGGATTAAATGGCTTGGGCCTAAATGTTAAGGGGGTAGTTATTGATAATGAACATAAGGAAGTAGCAAAGATCAATTCGGTGCATTTGGGAATGGGCACGTTTGGTTTTATCCCCGAAATAGGTAAAACTTACAAAGCAATGGTAACTTTTGCCGACGGATCGCAGGAAAGTATTAATCTTCCCGCAGCCGAACCTAAAGGGACCACTTTATCAGTAAATACCGACGATCCTGCAAAAATCTCGATAGAGATTAGGGCCAACAAGCCTTTTTATAAAGAAAATTTAAATAAACAGTTGAATTTAGTGGTTTACTATGGCGGCGCGTTGAAACGATATACGCCAAAATTGGATAATTCAATACTGGGTCTTGATTTGCCCGTAAATACCCTCCCGACCGGTATAGTACAGGTAACCCTGTTATCAGAAACGGGTGAGCAGCTGAATGAGCGCCTGGCATTTATTCAGAACCCTGACCTGCTAAACCTCTCCATAGCGGCTAATAAGCCGTCATTCGCCAAACGCGAAAATGTCCAGGTAAGCGTTAATGCCAAAAATAAAGACGGCAATCCTGCAGCCGGGTCATTCTCGGTATCAGTAATTGATGAAAGCAAGATAGCTGTTGACGAAAGCACAGAAAATACCATCTTGTCATACCTGTTATTAAGCTCGGACGTAAAGGGATACGTGGAAAAACCAAATTACTATTTCGCGAATGTAAACAAGGACACCCGCGCCGCGCTTGATGCATTGATGCTTACCCAGGGTTACCGCAGGTTCGTGTGGAAACAATTGATCAATGGTAATCCTGCCGCTAACAGTGCTGTTGCTTATAACCCTGAAAAAGAGATCAATATCTCAGGTTCCTTAAAAACAAAAGGAGGTGAACCCATTCCCAATTGCCCGATAACATTGTTGTCGAAAGCGGGCGGCTTGGTTTTAACACAGGTGTCTGATTCGCAAGGGCATTTTGTGTTTCCAAATGTGCAATTTGAAACCGGTACGGAATTTATTTTGAAAGCGCAGTCGTCGTCGGGCAAAAAGGCAGTCCTTGCATTAGATAAAACATCGCCCGGGCCGGTTGTCAGCCCCGGAAATGCGATCGATGCGAGGTACAATGCAAATGCTGATATCCTGGCGTCCCTGAAAAACAGCCAGGCCCCCGGCGTTATGATGGCCAATGCCGGATCAACAAGTTTATTATTGAAAGATGACAAAGTTATAAGCCCAAAAAGCGGCGACGACTACAGGTCGTCTAATATAGGGGGGCCAGGACATGCCGACCAGGTAATAAAAGGCGACGATATTAAAAATTCATCATCGCTGTCAACCGGGTTAAGCGGCATAGCACATGGGGTTGTATTTAACGGAGGAGTGCCGGCCTTACAAACCGGGGCGACCGTTTCAGGTGCGATGGGAGGATCTGAAGGTATGGAACCCATGCTGGTAGTTGTTGATGGTGTAACGGTGGGCCAGGGGGTCCCTCTCGACCTTTATAGTCCTTCAATGATCGAAACCGTTGAAATTTTAAAGGGCGCGAATGCATCTATCTATGGTATGCAGGGCGGGCAGGGTGTAATAGTGCTTACTACAAGGCAGGGCGCAGAGAGAGATGAAACAGTAAGTAAAGAAATGTCGCCTGGTATTTTTTCGATTGAGCCAAAAGGTTTTTATAAGGCGCGCGAATTTTATGCTCCCCGTTATGATGCCGGCCAGCCTGCAAATAACCTCCCCGATCAGCGTAATACTATATTCTGGAAACCGGATGTTACCACTGATGCAGATGGAAACGCCTCATTTAATTTCTTCAATGCCGACGGGACAGGGACATACAGGGTAGAAGTGGAAGGTATTGATAGTAAGGGCAATTTAGGTATGCAGGTATTCAGGTATAAGGTACAGTAAAGGGTCGAGAACCAAGAGTCAAGATGCAAGAGTCAAGACATTAAAAGAGCCGGCGGCCAGGAATTGGAAATTCTCCTGATTCATATCAATCTTTTTTTGTCTTGACTCTTGATTCTTGGCTCTGATTGAAACCATCCATGTCCCGGTAATAATCCGGGGCTGGATGGTTTCGTTGTTTACAGGAATAATTTCCGGTAATAAAAAAATTGTTTTTGGTAATGAAACTTGTTATTTTTATAAATACTATCTCCGGGCATAACCAGTATTATTTAATATAAAAATATTTCGTTTTCTTATAGTACCATTCGTCTTCTCATCCGACTATTAGCGAATTTAAATTTTAATAGAAGGAATTCAAAAAAGCACTTCTATAGATACCAGAACAAAATAATTTAACAGTAAACAAAATATTATGAAAAAGATTCTATTTACAGCAATGATGTTTGTATTTTCATTTCAAACAATTGCTTATTGCCAGGCGGGCAACGATGCCACGGCCAGCCAGGTTTCGAGGTTAAAAACCTTGTTAACCAATCACGAAATTGAAAAGGCCTACCTGCATTTTGACAGGCCATACGCATATTATGTAGGCGGCGAGGTGGTTTATTTTAAAGCGTACGTAACCATGGGCGAACGCCATGAACCATCGACCATCAGCAGCGTTTTACATGTTGACCTGATTGATAAAAACGATGTTTTGATGCAGTCTATTGCACTTCAGCTTACTGATGGCACAGGTTGGGGCGATTTTGCATTGCCCGAAAAACTTCAAAAAGGCAGCTACAGGATAAGGGCCTATACTGAATGGATGCGGAATGATAAATCCCCGTACTTTTTTGACCAGTATATTTCAGTTAGCTCACAAAATGGCGCCGACCGCGTTAAGGAAGCAGCAAACAAAAGCGCTTTGCCCGGTTTACAACTTTTCCCTGAAGGGGGTAACATGGTAGCCGATGTCCATTCAAAGGTAGCATTTAAAGCAGTGGGCGCGGACGGATTGGGCATCAATGTAACTGGTGTAGTTGTTGATAATGAGAATAAAGAAGTGGCAAAAATTGCATCGGCGCACCTCGGCATGGGAACATTTGATTTTGTTCCCGAAGAAGGCAAAGCATACCAGGCAAAGGTCACTTTTGCCAATGGTACGCAAAGCAGTGTTGAGCTGCCCGTTGAACCTAAAGGAATTACACTATCGGTTAATACTGATGATCCTTCAAAGATATCTGTTGAGATAAAAGCAAACGAGGCTTATTACAAAGAGAACCTTAATAAGGAACTGAATTTAATGGTATACTCAGCAGGGTCTGTACGGAAAATTCAGACCAAACTTGCCAGTGAAGTACTTCGCGTCGATGTGCCCGCAAAAACATTTCATACAGGCGTATTACAAGTTACTTTGTTATCAGGAACGGGCGAGCCGCTGAATGAAAGGCTTTCATTTATTCAAAACCCTGACCTGTTAAACCTATCCATAGCAGCGAATAAGCAGGTTTATTCAAAACGGGAAAATGTGCAGCTAAGCCTCAATGCCAAAAATAATGACGGTAACGCTGTAAACGGGTCATTTTCAGTGTCGGTAGTTGACGAGAGCAAGATAGTAGTCGATGAAAATACGGAAAACACCATCTTATCTTACCTTTTATTAAGCTCGGATGTAAAAGGATATGTGGAAAAACCCAACTATTATTTTGCAAATGTAACCAAAGAAACCCGCGCAGAACTTGATGCGTTGATGCTTACACAGGGATACCGCAGGTTTGTATGGAAAGAATTAATGGATGATAATTCCGCCGCTGCTGCAAACGCTTATAGTCCTGAAAAAGAGATAGACATATCAGGGGTGTTAAAAACCAGGGGCGGCGAACCTATAGCCGATTGTCAGATTACAATGGTAGCTAAGGCCGGCGGAATGGTTTTAGCCCAGGCAACTGACGCACAGGGCAGGTTCAGGTTTCAAAATGTACAGTTTGAAACCGGCACGCAATTCATTTTAAGGACACAGTCGCCGGCAGGCAAAAAGGGGGTGCTTACTTTAGATAATCCGGCACAGGCGCCAGGTGTAAGCCCCGGAAATGCAATTGAGGCGAAATACAATGCAAATGCCGATATACTTGCATCCTTTCAAACCAATCAAAGGCAGGGCGTTATCACAGCCAGCACCGAACCCGGAAGTATATTATTAAAAAACGATAAAGTTACAGGTTCAAAATCAACAGACAATTACAGGTCATCCAATTTATCCGGGGCGGGTCACGCCGACCAGGTGATCAACGGAGACGATATTAAAAATGCTCCGTCACTATCGATAGGGTTAAGCGGCCGTGCCGATGGCGTCCAGTTTTTTGATGGGGTGCCGGCTTTAGGAACTGCCGTAACATTTGCCAGGGGCGGCCAAAGAGTTGTGCCAATGCTTGTATATGTTGATGGCGCCGAAATAGGCCAGGGGGTCAATATCGACCTTTATAGCCCTACCACGGTTGAAACTGTTGAAATTTTAAAATATGCAAGTACATCCATTTATGGGATGCAGGGCGGTAACGGCGTTATGGTGATCACAACCCGTCGCGGCGCCGCGAAAGAAGGAGTTATCGGCAAAGAAATGTCGCCCGGCATTTTTTCGATCGAGCCAAAAGGTTTTTATAAGGCGCGCGAATTTTATGCTCCCCGTTATGATGCCGGTCAGCCTGCAAATAACCTCCCCGATCAGCGTAGTACCATATTCTGGAAGCCTGATGTTACTACCGATGCGGATGGAAATGCCTCGTTTAATTTTTTCAATGCCGACGGCGTTGGAACGTACAGGGTTGAAGTGCAAGGCATAGATAGTAAAGGCAATTTAGGCATGCAGGTGTTCAGGTATAAAGTACAGTAAATTATAGGGTTCGGGCTAATAGCCAGGAATCAAGAGCCAGGGAGTAAGAGTCAGGAATCAGGAACCAGGAGTAGGGAGAGATGGCGGGCAGTGTGGGAAGAAACCTATTAAAAAAAGCAAATAATGCAGATTGTATTGGCAGATACACAAACCGGTTTGTTTAATTTTTGTCTTGGTTCTTGACTTTTGGTTCCTGGCTCTAATTGAAACCATTCTTGTCCCGCCCGGCGCGTGACCTGGATGGTTTTATTGTTTAAAAATATTTCATTTTCTTATAGTACTATTTGGCCGCTTATCCGACTATTGGCAAAACGTAGACTTTACCCTTACTTCAAAATTGATTTTGGCCCCTAAATTTTCAGATCATGAAGAAAATAGTTTTTGCTTTACTATTAATAGCCGCGTTTAATTTATGCGCCTACGCTCAAAGCGACAGCACTGCAAAAAGTGCCTCATACAGGCTAAAATCTTACCTTTCTGCTCATATCGCCGAAAAAACCTACCTGCAATTTGATAAACCTTATTATGCCGCAGGCGATACCATTTATTTTAAAGCCTACGTAACCGTGGGCGAGCGTCATGTGCTTTCCAGGTTAAGCGGCGTATTGCATGTGGATTTGATAAACACCGGTAACAAGATCGATCAAACCATAAAATTGCAACTTGACAGCGGCGTGGCCCATGGCGACTTTGCATTGCCCGATTCGCTGCCAGACGGGAGCTACAAAGTTAGGGCCTATACGCAATGGATGCGGAATAATAATGAAGATGGGTTTTTTTATAAAACCATCGAAGTTGGTTCAATAAAAAACGCGCGGATGCCCGAAAGCCTGGTAAGAAGCCCCATAAAAGTAACTAATAAGGCCGACATACAGTTTTTCCCCGAAGGCGGCAGCCTGGTAACAGGCATCCACTCAAAAGTGGCGTTTAAGGCTATCGGAACAAACGGACTGGGGATAAACGTAAACGGCGTAGTAACCGACAATGAAAACAAAGAAATAGTTTCATTTGCCTCCGGGCATTTGGGCATGGGCTATTTTTATCTCAGTCCCGTAGAAGGCAAAACTTACAAAGCAAAGCTAACGTTTGCCGACGGGACACAGAGCATCAGTGACCTGCCAAAACCAGATCCCAAAGGAATAGTTTTATTGGTGAATAACGATTCTATCCCGAAAGCATCCGTAAGGATAGCGGCAAATAGTGCATATTATCTGGAAAACAGGAACAAGGCTTACAGTGTGGTCATTTATTCGGGTGGTACCGCTACCACAGTTACGTGTAAGCTGGATAGCCCTGTAATAACCATGGATATTTTAAAGCGGAGGCTGCATACCGGTATTGCCACCGTTACCTTGTTTTCCCCAGTTGTTGAGCCCTTATGCGAGCGTTTGCTGTTTATACAAAATTATGATCAGCTCAACCTAAGTGTAAGCAGCGACAAAACCGCCTACGCTAAACGGGAGAAAGTAAACATAAAGCTCGCTGCCATTAACCGGGCTGGTAACCCCTCAGCAGGCAATTTTTCAGTTTCGGTTACTGATGAAAGCAAGGTCCCGGTAGATGAGAATGGCGAAAATACAATTATATCAAACCTGCTGCTCGCATCCGATCTAAAGGGCTACGTGGAGCAGCCTAATTATTATTTTGCTGATACAAGCACCACCGCCCGTAATAATCTTGATGTGCTGTTACTTACCCAGGGCTACCGCCGCTTTGAATGGAAACAGGTGCTTGATAATAGTTACCCCCCGATTGCATACCAGCCCGAAAAAGGCTTGGAAATTGATGGTATGGTAAAAAACCTGTTTGGCAAACCGATTAATAAAGGCACGATTACCTTGCTGCCATCCAATGGCGGCCCGTTGCTGACCAGCATAACAGATGATAAAGGCGTATTTCGCTTTTCGAACCTTATTTTTTACGATACCACCCATTTTGTATTGAGCGCGGTAACTGCAAATGGAAAAAACTCAACAAAGATCACTTATTTTAACGATAGGCCGGAAACTGTTATCGCAGCAAATCATTCACAGAACGTGCCAAAAGTTGCCGATACGGCTATGATTGAGTTGCTTAATAATGACAAACTGCAGCAGGATGAATTGGTAAAATACGGGCATGCAAAAGGTGTAATGTTAAAGGAAGTAAAGATAAGGAGCGTAAAAATAGGCGATGATTACCGGACTCAAAGCCTGGCCGGCGCTGGTTTTGCCGACCAGGTAATGCATGCGGATGAAATTGAACGAGTACAAGGATCGCTGGTTACAAGTTTGAGCGGGAGATTAAACGGTGTAAATTTTAAAAATGGCAAGCCTTATTTAGTAATGAATCTGATGATGGGACTTGGACCAAAAAACTTCGTACCACCAATGCTTGTAGTTATTGATGGCAATGAAGTTCCCGATGGTGATTTTATGGGCCTGCAGGCAAGTGACGTGGAAACTGTTGAGGTATTAAAATACGCCAGCGCAAGTATTTATGGAATGGATGGCTCCGGCGGGGTTTTGGTAATAACTACAAAGCAGGGCGGAGGATTGAAAACAAAGGATATATCTTCTATTGGCATTCTACCAATCACTCTGATGGGCTTTTACAAGGCCAGAGAGTTTTATTCGCCCAAGTATGACAATACTGCTTTAGTTAAACAGCGTGACTTTCGGTCAACTATATACTGGCAACCCGAAGTTGTGACAGACAAGAATGGCAATGCATCGTTTGACTATTATAACGCTGACGGGGCAGGCACCTATAAAATGGTAGTCGAAGGAATTGATGATAAAGGAAATTTAGGCAGGCAGGTATTCAGGTATAAAGTACAGTAATTTTCAGATCATGAAGAAAATAGTTTTTGCTTTACTATTAATAGCCGCGTTTAATTTATGCGCCTACGCTCAAAGCGACAGCACTGCAAAAAGTGCCTCATACAGGCTAAAATCTTACCTTTCTGCTCATATCGCCGAAAAAACCTACCTGCAATTTGATAAACCTTATTATGCCGCAGGCGATACCATTTATTTTAAAGCCTACGTAACCGTGGGCGAGCGTCATGTGCTTTCCAGGTTAAGCGGCGTATTGCATGTGGATTTGATAAACACCGGTAACAAGATCGATCAAACCATAAAATTGCAACTTGACAGCGGCGTGGC